>JGI24023J19991_10003636_pt1 | contig 10760 bp, 8 predicted proteins | sample Cruoilmetagenom1_FD_19991 | JGI IMG/M metagenome (IMG submission 19991)
TTTGTGCAAGTTTAATTTTATTGTATTCAGCTTCTACTTTTTATCATTATTCTCAAAATCCTGATTTACGTAAAAAATTAAATATTTTAGATCATGCATCAATCTATGTGTTGATTGCAGGCACGTATACACCTTTTACCTTAGTCATTTTAAAAGGATGGTTAGGTTGGACTATTTTCGGAATTACTTGGGGTGTAGCAATTATCGGAGTGGGTTTAAAACTATTTTACACGGGGAGATTTGATAAAATCTCTACCATTGCTTATGTAGCAATGGGTTGGATTATCATTTTTGCAATAAAACCTCTAATTGCAAGTTTACCTTTAAACGGATTGTATTGGTTACTAGCTGGAGGTATTTTTTATACTGTTGGAGCAGTAGTATACAGCATACCTAAACTAAAATATAATCATGCAATTTTTCACATTTTTGTACTATTGGGGAGTTTTTCGCATTTTATGGCGGTTTATTTTTATGTATTATAAATTAAACAACTTCTTTTTGGTGTAGTAATCGTGTTAATTTTATGGATAGGTCTAACAAAATTAGTTTAGCATTTCCATTTCTTTCGATATGATAAATAGCTGTATTAAGCTCATTTGAAATATCTAAAATATTACCACTATGTATAAAAGGAGCAAATTTATCTAAGTCAAAGTTTGAAGTAGAGGGTTCTAAAAAAACCAATGAATCAGCAGCATAATTTTTAAGCATTGCCTGTCTAAAAAACTGTAAACAGTACTGTAAAAAGCTTTTTTGAGTTTCTCTACCAGTAGAAGCGATAGATTCACTCCATGAAATTAAATCTTGAATAACGGCAGCGTTTCCTTTGGCTCTAAAAGCTGTTCTTACCCAAGTAATAAACCATTGTTCAAACTGTTGGTCATTGGTGCTGTTGTGTAAAATGTGGACTGCTTTGTTCCAATCACCATCAGATTGATGAGCAATTTTTCTAGCTTCAGTTTCAGTTACCTGTTCTCTTTCTATCAAGGCATTGGTAATATGATTTTCGCTCAATGGATTTAATTTTACCTCTTGACAACGTGATAAAATGGTATCAATAATTAGTTCTTTATTTTCAGTAATTAAAAGTAAAATGGTTTTGTTTGGCGGTTCTTCAATCAGTTTTAATAATTTATTGGCGGCAGCAATATTTAGTTTTTCAGCCATCCAAATAATGATTATTTTATGTCCTCCTTCATAAGATTTTAAGGCTAGTTTTTTTACAATATTTTCAGCTTCATCAACACCAATTTGCCCTTGTTTATTTTCAATACCTAATTGGCCATACCAATCAGATAAATCTCCGTAAGGATTCTCTTCAATAAAATTTCTCCAGTCTTCTAAAAACAAATCACTTACTGGATGCCTTTTTACTTTGTTAGTAGTTGCCACAGGAAAAGCAAAATGTAAATCAGGATGCATCAATTTATTTAGTTTTAGGTTGCAAGCAGCATTACCAGTATTGTTTTCTCCACTAGTATTTTTGCATAAAATATATTGAGCATATGCAATAACTAGAGGTAAAGCACCAGTTCCTTTAGGAGCAACAAATAATTGAGCATGAGGTATTCTACCGCTTTCGGCAGCATAAAAAAGTTGTTTTTTTACAATTTCTTGATCTATAATATCAGTAAAAAGCATAATGTAATTTACAAAAGTTCAAAAATAGCTAAAACCAAATCATTCACCAAACACTTATAACTGATGATGATTTTTTAAGAGAGTAACTTCTGTCTTCCGTAACCTTCTAACTATTTCTTTAAAAGTGTAAATGATTTGTAGCTGCTATTAGTTTTATCGGTTAGTTTTAAAAAATACATCCCTTTAGATAAAAATTGCAAGTCTAATTCATCTGAAAATGTGTTTTTTTCAACTACTTTTTGACCTAAATTGTTAAAAATTGACATAGTATAATTATGGGTATCTAAATCAAATCCTATTAATTTTAAGGTGCTCTCAAAAGGATTAGGTGCAAGTGTAATTTTGTTTAATTCATGATTTTCGACACCTAAAGAATTAACAATTTCAAATGTTTTAGTTAGGGTTTGTCCTTGATAGGAAGATTCAAATTTCCAAACACCTAAATCGGCTAAATCATTCCAAGTCCAATACCAATACGAAGAACTAAAAGTGTCAACAAAATCAAATGTCCAAGTTGTATGTACAGTACCATTGGGTTTGTATAATTTATAACTTGCCGTTGTACCACTTAATTGATCTTTATAATATGAAGCAGTATGGATAGTTGTATTGGGTAAAAATTGTTCAGCAAAATTTGTGGCTTCAATTTCAGGACAATCTTGATTGAAACTTGGGGCAACATCATGTGTGAAAATCGAATTAATATGAGGCTCGTAATAATTGGGTTGATTTTGCCATAAAGACGTGTCACTAGAGCATTCACCTTTAAAAGGGTCAACCAAATTCTCATTACTGTCATAGACTTCAAAATGTAAGTGAGGGCCAGTAGAATTACCAGAGCTACCAATAATTCCTAAAAATTCACCTTCATTTACAATATCACCCACGTTTTTTGAAGTTAAACTTCCTTTTTTTAAATGACCATACCAAGCAATACTACCATCATTATGCTCTATGTAAATAGCATTCCATTGCTTATTGTTAAAATCACAACTCATATCAAATTCACCATCGTGTTTGTAGATAATTGTACCAGGTGCAGCTGCGATAACTTCAGCTATATTATTTTGAAATTGATACCATGTAAATGGCCAAGTAAACATATCGGTTCCTTGATGATTGTATCCTGAATTAGTGTCATATGTTCTAGAGCCACAATTATAATCTTCCACCTTATTAGGAAAATTTTTGTCATGATCAACATAATTAGAAATTGCCCAAACATCAGTAAAATCAGTATTATCTTTAGTTTTTACAGGCCAAATAAAACTGGGTGCAGCTAGTGTTGATTTTTGTTGAGGCAACTTTCCTTGTTGGATAAGGGTATTTATACTTTTTTGAAGCTCAATTTTAATTTGTGCTTTTGCTTCTTTTGAAATACAAGGTAAATTATCAGGATTAAATTTATACTCTCCACCATTAGCATTATTTTGAGAAAAGGATAAAAAGGGAAGTAAGAGAACCCAAAGAAATTTATTAAACATAATTTATTTTTTTAATTAGTCTATCAATTTTGGGCTAAATCATTGGTATCAAAGATAGCAATTTTTTAATTTAATCAATTAATAAATTCAATGTTATGAATAATAATTATATTTACAGATTAAATATGAATTTTACATTGAACAAAATAAGGTTCAATTATAAATATAAGATACAAATATGAGCTGTAATAGTTGCTCTACAGATACAAAAGGCGTTCCTAAAGGATGTAAAAGTAATGGAAATTGTGGTACAGGCAGTTGTGATAAATTAACTGTTTTCGACTGGCTTTCTAATATGACTTTACCTAACGGACAGTCCTTTTTTGATATTGTAGAAGTACGTTTTAAAAACGGAAGAAAACATTTTTATAAAAACACAAAAAAACTACCTGTTGCTATTGGTGATACTGTGGCAGTAGAATCATCACCAGGTCACGATATTGGTAATATTTCCTTAACTGGAGAATTGGTTAAAATACAAATGCGTAAAAAAGCTATTGGTTTTGATAGTGAACTAGTCAAACAATTGTATAGAAAAGCTTCTCAAAGAGATATTGATATTTGGCAATCTGCACGAGAAAAAGAACAAGAAGTTCAGCGAAAATCTAGACTGATTATTTCTAGACTAGGTCTTAAAATGAAACTTTCTGATATTGAATTTCAAGGTGATGGTAATAAAGCTATTTTTTATTATACAGCTGATGATAGAGTAGATTTTAGGTTGTTGATTAAAGAATTGGCTTCTACTTTTAAAATCAGAATTGAGATGAAACAAGTAGGCCTGCGTCAAGAAGCTGCTCGTTTGGGTGGTATTGGTTCTTGTGGTAGAGAATTGTGTTGTTCTACTTGGCTTACCGATTTCAGATCTGTAAGTACAGCATCTGCTAGATATCAACAATTATCATTAAATCCGCAAAAATTAGCAGGACAATGTGGTAAACTGAAATGTTGTTTGAATTATGAATTAGATTCTTATTTAGATGCATTAAAAAACATTCCCAAAACAGATACATGGTTGCAAACCAAAAAAGGAACTGCTGTTTTTCAAAAAATGGATATCTTTAAAGGCTTACTTTGGTATGCATATAAAGACAACCCGATGCAATGGGTTACTTTAGAAGCTGATCAGGTGAATAAAATCATAGCATTAAATAAAGAAGGTGAAAAGGTAGATAGTTTAGAAATGTTTGCTTCTAAATTAGATACAATTATTGTTGAAGATACAACCTTTACAAATGTAGTAGGTCAAGATAGTTTAACTCGTTTTGATAAAAATAAAAGAAAAAACAAAGGGAAAAGAAGAAATAAAAATAATAATAGAAACAGTACTACTAAAAATAAAAATAATAGAAACAACAAAAATAGAAACAGTAATAACAAAAAAAAATCACCCCGCAAAAATGCGTAATATCATTATCATACTAATTTTATTAATTGTTACTTCTTGCAGTGATAACTTTGTTTTAGATACTTACAAATCAATGCCGAATTCGCAATGGCATAAAGACTCTATAGTGAATTTTGAATTCAAACCTATAGACACTATTTCTAAAAATAACATCTATATCAACCTTAGAAATAATAATGATTATGCGTATAGTAATTTGTTTTTGATTGTAGCGATAGATTTTCCAAACAATTATAAAGTTGTAGATACGTTAGAATATGAAATGGCTGATGTAAATGGCAAATTTTTAGGTGAAGGCTTTACTGATTTAAAAGAAAATAAATTAGAATTTAAAACCAATGTTAATTTTCCGAATACAGGTACTTACCAAGTATCCATTCAACAAGCCATGCGTAAAAGTGGAGATGTAGATGGAATTGAAGCCTTAGAAGGAGTTACAGATGTTGGATTACAAATTGAAAAAATGAATACGAATGACTAAGAAAAAATCAGAGAATACTGCATTTAAAAAAACAACAAAATGGCTTTGGATAATTTTTATTGGCGGTTTTGTATGTGTAGGATTGATGTTTCTATTAGGATCTTTAGGGATTTTTGGAGCATTACCAACATTTGAAGATTTAGAAAATCCTGAAAACAATTTAGCAACTGAAGTTATTTCTATAGACGGTAAAACCTTAGGTAAATACTATCAAGAAAATAGAACACCCATTCGATATAAAGATTTGCCAGAAAATTTAGTAAAAGCATTAGTTGCAACTGAAGATGTGCGTTTTTATGAGCATTCAGGTATAGATTTTTATGGTACGGCTAGAGCGGTTATCAAATTAGGTAGTGATGGTGGTGCCAGTACAGTCACGCAACAATTGGCAAAATTACTTTTTCATGGAGAAGGCTCAAAAAGTTTACCCAATAGACTCATGCAAAAAGTAAAAGAGTGGATTATCGCCATCCGTTTAGAAAAGCAATATACCAAGCAAGAAATAATTACCATGTATTTTAACAAACAAGGCTTTTTGTTTAATGCAGTAGGTATCAGATCTGCAGCTCGTATTTATTTTGGTAAAGAGCCTAAAGAATTAAAAATGGAAGAAGCTGCTGTTTTGGTAGCCATGCTTAAAAACCCAAGACAATATAATCCACATAGAGAAGTTTCAAAAGCAAAATCACTACTTAGACGAAATGTTGTATTGAAACAACTAGAAAGAAATGGTGAAATTACCATGAGCCAAAAAGACTCATTGCAAAAATTACCAATGGTTCTAGATTTCACTCCTGAAGATACAGGTTATGGTGCTGCCACTTATTTTAGAGAATATTTAAGAAGTTTTTTGAAGAGTTGGGTAAAAGATAATAAGAAGCCTGATGGTTCAGAATATAATATCTATAGAGATGGCTTAAAAATTCATGTAACTTTAGATTCTCGTATGCAAAAGTATGCAGAAGAAGCTATGAAAGAGCATATGTCAAACTTACAACGCGTATTTTTCAAAGTACAAAAAAAGAATAAAAATGCTCCTTTTTATGAATTGACAAGTAAAGAAGTAAAAAGATCTTTGACTTCTGCAATGAAACGTTCTAATCGTTATAAACGGATGAAAAAGCAAGGGGTTCCTGAAGCTAAAATTACCAAATCATTTGAAGAAAAGACAAAAATGCGTATTTTTTCTTGGAAAGGAGAAATAGATACTTTGATGACTCCTTTAGATTCTATAAGATACTACAAACACTTTTTACAAGCGGGCTTACTTTCTGTAGAGGCTCAAACAGGTCATGTAAAAGCTTGGGTTGGTGGTATAAATTACAAACATTTTCAATACGATCATGTAAAGCAAGGGAAACGTCAAGTAGGTTCAACATTTAAACCTTTTGTTTATGCGACAGCGATCAATCAATTACAATTATCACCCTGCGAAGAATTGTCGAATACCATTTGGACAATTCCACAAGGAAAATATGGCTTAACAAAAGATTGGGCACCTGCAAATTCTGATCATAAATATGGAGGGTTCAAAACATTAAAAAACGCCTTAGCGACATCTACAAACGTTGTTACTGCTCAATTGATAGATAAAACGACACCTGAAAATGTAGTGAAATTGGCAAAAAATTTAGGAATAGAAAGTGATGTTATTCCAGTACCTTCAATTGCTTTAGGTACAGTAGACTTAACATTGTACGAAATGGCAGGTGCCTACAATACTTTTCCTAGTAAAGGAATGTATGTGAAACCAATGATGATATTACGTATTGAAGATAAAAACGGAACAGTTTTAGCTGATTTTACTCCTAAAACTAAAGAAGTGCTGAGTGAAGAAGCTGCTTATACTGTTGTAAATTTATTAGAAGGGGTTACGCAATTCGGTTCTGGTGCTCGCTTACGTAGTTCAGGAGGTTCATATCCTGATAGTATTGTATCTGGTTATCCTTATAAATTTAGAAACCCAATCGGAGGTAAAACAGGAACAACACAAAATCAATCTGATGGTTGGTTTATGGGTTTTGTTCCAAGCTTAACCACAGGCGTTTGGGTAGGAGGGGAAGACAGAGCCATACACTTTCCAGGTATTAGTAGAGGTCAAGGAGCCTCAATGGCATTGCCAATGTGGGCTTTGTACATGAAAAAATGTTATGCTGATGAAGATTTGAAAATTAGTGCTAAAGCATTTAGTAAACCTGCTAATATGAAGATTGAATTAGACTGTGAAAAGTACCAACAGAACAATGTAGAAAATGACAGTACTGCTGTAGATGATTCTGATTTCTTTTAATTAAAGTATAAGTATTGAAGACAGCTTGGACACCAAATAAAGATTGTATTGAGCAAAGCAACATTTTTAAAATGATGCAAAAACATGGTTTTAATAATTATATTGATTTTTGGAAGTGGTCAGTTCAATATAAAAATGACTTTTGGTCAGAAACCATTGATAATTTAGATATTAAACTTTCAAAACCTTTTTCTACTATTTTAGATCTTTCTAAAGGTGTTGAAGAACCGCAATGGCTTAAAGGAGCCCAATTAAATATTGTAGATAGCTGTTTTCAAAATGATGATGAAGCTACAGCCATTATTTTTCAAAAAGAAGGTGGTAAAATTCAAAAGGTTTCTCAAAAAAATCTAGAAGAATTAGTCCATAAAATTGCAAATAGTTTTCGAAATTTTGATGTAAATAAGGGAGATAGTATTGCTATTGATATGGCTATGACTGTAGAAGCTGTAGCTATCTATTTAGCAGCAATAAAGGCTGGGATTACTGTTGTAACCATTGCAGACAGTTTTACCTCTAATGAAATTGCAATCCGTTTAAAAATTACAAAACCTAAATTGGTTTTCACACAAAATGTTTTATTAAGAGCAGGTAAAATATTGCCTTTGTATAGTAAAGTATTAAAAGCCAATGCTCCTCAAACAGTGGTTATTAATGTTACTGATGAAAATATAAAATTGAGAGTTGATGATATTTTTTGGGACTTTTTTTTATCAGACAATACATCCTTTAAAAGTGTACCTCAACATCCTGATGATATCATTACCATTTTATTTTCTTCTGGTACTACGGGCGAACCTAAGGCGATTCCGTGGACACATACTACGCCAATAAAAAGTGCTTCTGATGGTTATTATCATCATAATATTCAAAAAAATGATGTGGTTTGTTGGCCGACTAATTTAGGTTGGATGATGGGACCTTGGCTTATTTTTGCAACTTTAATTAATAAAGGAACGATAGCCTTGTATTACGGAGCTCCACTAAATAGAGCGTTTGGTGAATTTGTCCAAGACGCTAAAGTAAACATGTTGGGTATTGTGCCAAGTATTGTAAAACATTGGAAAAAGACCCAATGCAATGAAAATTTAGATTGGAATGCAATTAAATGCTTCAGTTCTACAGGTGAAGCTTCTAATCCTTCTGAAATGGAATATTTAATGCTATTGGCAAATAATAAACCTGTAATTGAATANTGNGGNGGTACNGAAATTGGTGGTGGTTATGTAACAAGTACCTTGGTTCAACCTAATATTGCTAGTACATTTTCTACTCAGGCTTTAGGAGGTGAGTTTGTCTTATTAGACGATGAAAATAAGCCATCTGATAAAGGCGAGTTATTTTTAATTCCGCCTATAATGGGCTTGTCAAATTCATTACTAAATAGAAATCATCATGAGGTATATTTTAAGGATACCCCAAGCTATAAAGGTCAAAAATTACGTCGTCATGGCGATCAATTACAACGTTTAGAAAACGGATATTATAAAGCTCAAGGCAGAGTAGATGATGCCATGAATTTAGGTGGTATTAAAGTGAGTTCTGTTCAAATTGAAATGCTGTTAACTACGTTAAATTTTATAAAAGAATCAGCCGCAATTGCGGTTTCTCCTGTTGGAGGAGGAGCAAGTTTGTTGGTGATTTATTATGTAGAAAATGACTCTGAGTTATCAAAAGAAGAAAGATTAAAAGCTACCAATCAACTTATTAAAACAGATTTAAATCCGCTATTTAAAGTAACTGAAATGATTGAGATTGAGGCGTTGCCAAGAACAGCATCGGGCAAAGTAATGCGAAGAAAGTTGAGAAACAAATACGAAAGTTGTTAGATTTAATAAAATTTCACGCAAAGCTAGCAAAACAATACGCTAAGTACGCAAAGAATAATTATGACAGAAAATGATATTTCATATAAAATTATTGGAGTAGCTATTGAAATCCATAAAATAATAGGCCCAGGCTTATTAGAATCTGCTTATGAAAATGCCTTAGCTTATGAATTAAGAGAAATGGGTTTTGATGTTGTACAGCAAAATGCAATGCCTTTTATATATAAAGAAGTACGTCAAGATGTTGGTTATAGAATTGATTTAATGATAAATAACAAAGTTATTATTGAAGTAAAATCTGTTGAAAACGTTGCACCAGTTCATTTTGCTCAAACGTTAACATATTTAAGATTATCCAATTTAAAACTTGCCTTATTGATTAATTTTAATAGTAAAATTTTAAAAGGTAGTATTCATAGAATTGTAAATAATTTATAAAATAGATACTTCTTCTATAAAAATCTTTGCGACCTTTGCGAAATAAATCTTTGTGGTCTTTGCGTGAAATAAACAACGATTTTTGAATTGTAAAAACTCTGTGAAATAACTTAATAACCAATAATATGAACATTATATCTTACAATGTAAACGGTATTAGAGCTGCACTAAAAAAAGGATTTTTAGAATGGCTACAAGCCGCTAATCCAGATGTAATCTGTATTCAAGAAACCAAAGCCCATAAAGAACAATTAGATTTAGAAGTTTTTGAACAAGCTGGCTATCCTTTTCATTATTGGTTTTCGGCACAAAAAAAGGGTTATAGCAGTGTGGCTATTTTGTCCAAAACTAAACCGAATCATGTTGAATATGGTACAGGCATTGAAACGATGGATTTTGAAGGTAGGAATTTACGTTTAGATTTTGATGAATTGTCAGTTATGAGTTTATACTTACCCTCGGGTACAAATGAGCTAAGATTGAATTTTAAATTCAATTATATGGATCAATTTCAAGACTATATTAATCAACTTAAAATAAAAATTCCTAACTTAGTCATTTGTGGCGATTATAATATTTGTCATGAAGCAATAGATATTCACAACCCGAAAATGAAAGGCGTTTCAGGTTTTTTACCTGTAGAAAGAGAATGGATTGGCAAGTTTATTGATAGTGGTTTTATAGATAGTTTTAGACATTTTAATGATAATCCACATAATTACAGTTGGTGGAGTTATAGAGCAAATTCTAGAAACAATAATAAAGGATGGCGTATTGATTACTGTATGGTGGCAGCACCGCTTAAAAAGAGTTTGAAAAGAGCCTATATATTACCAGAAGCAAAACATTCAGATCATTGTCCAATTGGAGTTGAGATAAGCCCATCCTAAATCCTTCCCGAAGGGAAGGACTAGATTTTAAATAGTCTTATTAGTTAATAAAATAATAATAAAATGAAAAAAATAGCAGTATTTATCCTAAGCATAGGTATTTTGAGTTCTTGTGTTTCAAAAAAAGTATATACAGAACTTGAAGAAAAATATGATAAATTAAGAGGAAACAACGAAGCTTTATTTACGGAAAATCAAGATTTAATTGATCAGAAAAAAGCACTGCAAGAAAGTAAACTAAAACTACAATCTGAAGTAGATAAATTGGCATCAGAAAGAGAAAGAATTACGAATGC
>JGI24023J19991_10003637_pt1 | contig 10760 bp, 8 predicted proteins | sample Cruoilmetagenom1_FD_19991 | JGI IMG/M metagenome (IMG submission 19991)
AGCCATTTCGCGCCGAAAAGAAGTAGGGCCGGCTCGGCAGCGTTCGGTGTTTCGGCTGGCGCTGTCGCTAACGGTGCTGGCCGCCGCCCTAGGCCTGGTGGCATTTGGTGCGGCGGCGCAGAGCAGCGCTCAACCGACCGCGGAATCGGTGGCCCGGGGGGGCTACGTATTGCGGGCGGCCGGCTGTCTGTCCTGTCATACGGATAGCAGGAATAAGGGTCAGCCGCTGGCTGGCGGCCGCGCCCTACCGACGCCCTTCGGGACCTTCTATCCCCCAAATATCACGCCGGATAGAGACACCGGCATTGGCGGCTGGACGGTCGAGGATCTGTCGCGTGCGCTGCGCGAGGGGCGGGCGCCGGATGGCCGACATGGCGGCCGCGCCCTACCGACGCCCTTCGGGACCTTCTATCCCCCAAATATCACGCCGGATAGAGACACCGGCATTGGCGGCTGGACGGTCGAGGANCTGTCGCGTGCGCTGCGCGAGGGGCGGGCGCCGGATGGCCGACACTANTANCCGGCTTTCCCCTACACGTCCTACACCGGCATGGNAGANCAGGANATAGCCGACCTATGGGCCTATCTGATGGCGCAGCCGCCGGTTACCGGCGCAAACAAACCNCACGAGCTACCTCTGCCATTCCGCTTCCGTATGCTGCTTGGCGTATGGAAGGCACTATTCTTCNAGCCNGGCCGGTTCNCCGGCGATCTCGCAAAGGATGCGACCTGGAACCGCGGTGCTTATCTGGTCGAAGCTCTGGGCCATTGCGGCGAATGTCATACGCCGCGCGGCGCACTTGGCGCGATGGACAGCGACCGTCAATTGGCCGGGACGGCCAAGGGGCCGCAGGGCAAGAAAGGTGCCGAATATCACGCCGCACGCTCAGGAGGGCATCGGCGATTGGCGCGAATCGGATACGGCTTACTTCCTCAAAACGGGCTTTTTCCCCGATGGTGACGTCGCTGGCGGGGCCATGGCTGAGGTGATTGATGACGGGACAAGCCATCTCAACGACGCTGATCGGGCGGCAATCGCCGCATATCTGCGGAATTTGCCCCCATTGCCTGGACCCTAGGCGCCATCAGAAGCCGCAGGCGTCGCGGTGTTGGCGTGATTGCGCTAAACAGGCATGGAGATTACCCTATCGGTTGATTGCACGAGGATTTGCTGTTGAACCGTAACCGGATCGCCATCGCCGTCGCCGCTGCCGTTGTCGTTTTTGGCGTGCTCATCGGTGTTCTCCTACTGTCGCTGCCTGAGCAGTCGGACGTAACGACGGCTGCCGTGCAAGCGGTGCCGGCGGAAATTGAAACCGCTGACACGGGCCCGGCCAAGCCCGAAGAGCCGGCAGTCGCCGAGACACCAGCGACCGCGGGCGAAACCGAGCCGGCCCAGGCCAGCGCCGAGCCGGCCCAGGCCAGCGCCGAGCCGGCCCAAGCCAGCGCCGAACCGGCCCAAGCCAGCGCCGAGCCGGTCCAAGCTGGCGCCGAGCCAGCGGTAGCGCCAGAACCGGCAGCGGAACCGAAACCCATGCCAGTGGCCGAACTCGTCCCACCGGGTTTTGACGTCGTTCGGGTCGAGGCGACAGGTGAAGCCGTGCTGGCTGGGCGCGCCATGGTGGGGAGCGCGGTTTCGGTTCTGGATGGCGAGGCCTCTCTCGGTGAGGTGGCGGCGGACGGGCGCGGGCAGTGGGTCTTCGTCGTTGAGACGCCATTAGCCCCCGGCAGCCATGAATTGAGCCTGGAGGCGCGTCTGACCGACGGCCGGATCGTAACCTCGACCGACGTTGTGGTGGTCAATGTGCCGCAGCCGCAAGTCGCTGCCGCACCCCAGGTGGAGACACAACAGCCCGCCGCCGGTGCCTCGGCAACCGAAACGGCGCAGGCGGCGGCCGATGCGGCGCGCGCCGCCGACGATACAGGGACAAAGATTTCGCCTCAGGTCACGGTCGCCGAGCAGCCGCTGGCGGTGCTGATGCCGCGGACTGGCCAGGGACCGAGCCAGGTGCTTCAGCAGTCGACAACGCCGCGCGAGGGGCTTGCTGAGGGCACCCTGGTCCTTGAAACCATCGATTACGACGACCGGGGTGCCGTGATCGGTGGTAGCGCCGAGCCGGGCGCCCAGCTCATCGTCTATTTGGACGATGCGGCTTTGGGCGAGACTGTGGCCGGACCTGACGGGCGCTGGAGTCTCGTGCTTGATCGGCCGCTGGAGGCCGGTTTGCACCGGATGCGCGTCGACGTTCTCGATGCTCAGGGCAAGGTGGTCGCCCGCGTCGAGACACCGTTCGCGCGCGCGGTGTTGGCCGAGGTGTTACCCGATGAGACCTCGGTGGTCGTACAACCCGGCAATAGTCTGTGGCGGATTGCCCGGCGGGTGTATGGTGAGGGTGTTCGCTACTCGGTTATTTTCGAGGCGAACAAGGAACGGATTCGCGACGCGGATTTGATCTATCCGGGGCAGATTTTCAAGGTGCCTATGACGACTCCGGTTGCTGCTCCGGGGGCGAACTAGGGGCCGCCGCGACTGCAACGCAGGCGCGCTCCGCCGCGGCAATAGTCTCGCGCAGCAGGTCAATATAGGGACCAAAATCCAGCAGGAGCGACGTAATGGCTGCCATGACGCTAGCGGGCGTCAAGGGAAGCGGCGGCTGCGCCGTCGCCACCAGAGACATGTCCTGGGCCTTGGATACCTCGATGCGGCCGCTGGGGAGGTCGGCTGTCGCTTCGATGATGCGCTGGGTTACGCGGCGGCTGTCGCCCTGCTCCATGCTATAAGGGACCTTGCCAAGCTCGGCGGAAAGGGCGATATGGGCCTCAGGGGCGGTCTCAATCCGCGCCTCGAAATCCGCCCCCCGGTAGGCGAAAACGAGGCGGAGGGGCTGGTCGCCACTGCGCCGGCGAATACGTCCGTCCTCATCAAGCTCTATGTCGCCGACCTGAAGCGGGGCAGGACCATTGGCCACCAGTGCGAGAACATCCCGCAGGCCGGACCTATCTTCTACATGCTCTGGGGTGTTGGACTCTTCGGGCATTCTGATTACGCAGCCTCGCCCTGGTAGGTGTGTCTGGATACAAATTCGTTATCATGGAAACGATTAAGGGTGCGTAAAGCTTTATGCATATATTCAATATCGGATATATTCCATGGCGATAAGACGCCCCGCCGGCAATGTTGTGCCGCCGGAAGTGGGTGCTTGCCATGTGAGACGGGTTTTGAGGTAAGCGAGTGTTAAAGAACGTGTTCATACCGATCCACCGCGCCGGTTGGCCGTTTATCGGCGCTGCCGTGGCGGGGGCGGTGTTGCTCTCATTTCTGTGGGCGCCGCTATTCTGGATAGGTTTGCTGGTAGCCGCGTTTTGCACCTTCTTCTTTCGCGACCCGGAACGGGTGGTGCCAATGCGCTCGGGTCTGCTGGTAAGCCCGGCGGATGGCCTGGTCTCTGCCGTTGAACCAGCGGTGCCGCCGCCGGAGCTGGGCATGGGAGACAGTTTGCGGCCACGCATCAGCGTTTTTCTGAGCGTCTTCGACGTGCACATCAATCGCGTGCCGGCGGATGGGACGATCAGCGCCTTGGCCTATCGCAAAGGCACGTTCGTCAACGCCTCGCTGGATAAAGCTTCCGAGCAGAACGAGCGCCAATCGGTTCGCATGACCACGCCGGACGGCCGCGATATAGCCTTTGTTCAAATCGCCGGCCTTATTGCGCGACGGATCATCTGCGATCTTGTGCAGGGCCAAAGCGTGCGCGCCGGCGAGCGTTTCGGCCTCATTCGATTTGGTAGCCGCACCGATGTCTATCTGCCTGAGGATGTGGCGCCTCTGGTGGCGCCGGGTCAGCGCATGATCGGGGGCGAGACCGTGATCGCCGATCTGGCGTCCAAGGAAGAGACGCGGGGAGGGGAGGTGCGCTGATATGAGCGGAGCAAGGCGCCGACGCATCCCCGGACTCACAATCAATCGGTTGATACCAAACGCCCTGACGCTCCTGGCGTTGTGCGCCGGCATGACCGCTATACGTCTGGCGCTGTTGGGCCGATGGGAATTCGCCATTGCCGCGGTGGTGGTTGCGATGGTGCTGGATGCCCTGGACGGTCGTATTGCACGCCTTATGGGTGCGACCAGCGAATTTGGTGCGCAACTCGATTCGTTGTCGGACGTCATCAACTTCGGGGTTACACCGGCGATCCTTGTCTACGTCTGGGCCCTTGGCGATACGGGCGGTTTGGGCTGGGCCTTGGCGCTGGTGTTCGTCATGGCTTGCGCGTTGCGCCTGGCCCGCTTTAACACGGCCCTTGGGACGACAGACCCGCCACCGTGGGCTAGCCGCTTCTTCACCGGCGTGCCGGCCCCGGCTGGTGCCGGGCTGGCGTTGTTGCCTTTGACGTTGAGCTTTGAGTTGGAGAGTGAGTTCCTGCGCTCAGCGGCGGTCAATGGAGTCGCTCTGATCACGGTTGCGGCATTGATGGTCAGCAATATCCCGACGTTTGCCGCCAAGAAGATCAAGCTGCCGCAAAGCTACGTCGGGTTAGCTCTTATCGCCGTTGGCGCGTATGCCGCGTTTCTGGTGAGTACGCCGTGGGTCACGCTCAGCCTGACCGGCCTGGCATACCTGATCAGCATTCCTATTTCGGCGACGTCGTTTCGCCGATTGCAGGCGGCCATGGAAGAGGCCCAAGCGGCCATCGATTCCGGCGCTGACGGCGATGACGACGTGTAACCAAGAAGTCTGTTTTTTTCACCGTAATTGGATTTGATTGGGGACGATGCAAAAACTGCACTGGGACCGGCTTTGTGTGCTTATCGTTGATGACAATTCGTTTATGCGCAATTTGCTGTCGACCACGGTCAAGGCATTTGGAATCATGGATGTCCTGACGGAGTCGGACGGCGCTTCGGCCATCGAGCGTCTGAAACTTAGTTTGACCGACCCGATTGCAGCGTCGATGGGTACGGTCGATCTGATCTTGTCCGATTTCGTGATGCCCAGTGTTGATGGCAACCTGTTTTTGCGTTGGATCCGTACTGGCAATGGTGTTCCTGATCGCTTCGTACCATTCCTCATGGTCTCCGGTGCGGCGGACAAGTTCGTGGTCGAGCAATCACGTGATTCCGGCGTAACGGAGTTCCTTGCCAAGCCGTTTTCGGCGCAGACCGTTGCGGACCGGATTCTTCAGATCATCAACTACCCGCGGCAATTCGTCTTGGCGCCCGGTTATTTTGGCCCGGACCGGCGGCGCGGCGCACTCCTGGTCGAGGAGGAGCGGCGAGTTACCGAGCGATCGCAAATCCAGGTCGTGAAACCCGATTCCCACGAGCGCGAATTGCGCGAAGACGTGCGCGCGATCTATTTTCGGCCTAACAACAGGATCCGGCACAAGATCGGCGGGAAGAATTTCACCGAGCCGCTCTATTTTGATCCGATAATTGTTCAGGCGGCGGAGAAGCGGATCCAGGCGCTGGTTGGCGACTATGCCGATTGGGTCAGAAAATACATCATCTCGATGACCGACTCCGAAGCCGCGCTTTCGACCGATCCTGAAAACCGCCAGTCAAACAAGAAGCACATTGCGAATATCAATCGCATTGCCCACGAATTGCGCGGCCAAAGCGGGACATTCGACTATCCGCTCATCACGAAGCTGTCCAAATCCCTGTATGAGGCGACATCGGACCCGGACAGGCAGATCACGAACGACCGGAAAAAGCTGATCGACGCGCACATCGATGCTGTCCGAACCGTGTTCAAGAACCGCATTACGGGCGACGGCGGTGAGATCGGCCTCGCATTACTGCATGATATCGAGGTCGCCGTACGCAAGTACCATTGAGATCGGCGGCATCTCGGCCGGTCGCGGTTGCTACTCGGCCGCCCTCGGCATCTCCGCCGCGCCGATGTCGTGCGGCGCTGACTCGCCGGCTTTACGGCTTCGGCGTTTGGCGCGCCAGGCCCGGACGTTGGCCTGGAGCATGAGGGCGCTGGGGGTCACGATCAGGGTGAGAACCGTGGCGAAGGTGAGGCCGAATACGATAGCTGTCGAGAGTTGACGCCACCACTGTGTCGATGGCGCACCAATCAGCACCTCCCGGGCCACGAAGTCGATATTCATTCCCAGGACCATCGGCATCAAGCCCAGGATCGTCGTGATGGTGGTCAGCAGGACCGGGCGCAAGCGTTGCGCGCCCGTGCGAAGGATGGCCTCCAATGGCGTCGGCGCGGTCCGTTTCAAACGGTCATAAGTATCAATCAGCACGATATTGTTGTTTACGACAATGCCGGCCAGGGCGATGACGCCAATGCCTGACATGACGATGCCGAACGGCTGGTTCGTGACCAATAGGCCGAGCATGACGCCAACGGTCGACATGATTACGGCCGAGAGAATCAGGAAGGCGCTATAGAAGCTGTTGAACTGCGTGACTAGGATGATCGCCATCAAGAAGATAGCCACGCCGAAAGCTTTCACCAGGAACGCCTGCGCGGCGCTTTGCTCCTCGTCCTCGCCTTTGAATTCGATACGCAATCGCGGGTCCAGTTCGGCGTTTGCCAACCATGCACGTATCTCGCGTACCTTGTCATCGACCAGCACACCGGGGGCAACGTCGGCCTTGACCGTCATCACCCGGTGTCCGCCGACGCGGTGCAGCAGGCCGGTCCGCGGCCGAGCCGTCCTGGTAACGAAGTTTGAAATCGGAACCAATCCGGATTTCGTTTGAACGCGGATGTGGTCAAGTTGCTCGATGTTTCGGTATGACCCGGGCAGGCGCACAACGATGTCGACTTCCTCGTCGCTGTAGTCGGGGCGGTAGTCGCCAAGAGTCATGCCATTGGTAAGCATGCGCACATAGGACCCGATTAGCGTCACATCGGCGCCGAACTTCGCTGCTTGGGCCCGATCGACCCGCAGTTCCCATTCGATACCGGGCGGCGACTTCCCGTCCTCGATATCCACGAACCCACCGAGTTCCTGCAAACCCGCGGCAATGCGCGTGGCCGCCGTCTCGATAAGCGCCGGATCGCTGGCCGATATCTGCATCTGGACCGGCTTGCCCACCGGCGGGCCGGCTTCCTGCTTGCGCGGTTCGACGAAGACGCCGGCCAACGAGGCGACGCGATCGCGGATGTCGGCCAGAATCTGCTCGGCCGGGCGACGCAGGAACCAATCGGTGAACTCCACCTGAATGGTCCCGATCAAATCCTCTGGCTCCTCCTGCTGAATACCGGATTCAGCGACGCTGAAAGAATAGATCGAATGGAATTCGCCGGTCTCTTGCTGCATCTCAAGGATGCGGTTCTCCACTTGGCGCAGAAGGTTGTCGCGCTCGTAGATCGACAGGTTGCCGCGCGCATGCACCTGCAGGGCAGCGTTCTCCGGCTCTACGTCCGGAAAAAACTCGACCCCTCGGCCGAACGCGCCATAGGCGATTTGCGCCGCGACAAGTGTGACGAACGCCAGAATCACGACTTTGCCGGGTCGGCGCAACGCGAAGCGGAGCACGCGAAGATAGATGCCGGTCGCGCCTTTGACTTCAAGTAAGTGGCCATCGTCACCGGCGGCCACGGCGCGCATGGTCGATGCATCGACAGCGCCGCCGGGCTTTCCAAATATGGTGCCAAGCGTGGGCACGAAGATCAGCGCAGTGACAAGTGAGGCGGATAAGGTCGCGATCAAGGTAATCGGCAGATACTTCATGAATTCGCCGACCACACCTGGCCAAAACATCAGCGGTAGGAACGCCGCAAGGGTTGTCGCGGTCGAGGCCGTGATGGGCCAAGCCATTCGCTTGGCGGCGAGGGCATAGGCGACTTTTCGGGGCTCGCCCTCGATCATCTTACGGTCGGCGTATTCGGTGACCACGATCGCGCCGTCCACCAACATGCCCACCGCCAGGATGAGGCTGAACAAGACCACGATGTTGATGGTGAAGCCGAGCACGGCGAGCACCAGAATNCCGGCGAGGAACGAGGCTGGAATGGCGACTCCGACCAAACCCGCGGATCGCACGCCCAGGGCGGCGACGACCACCACCATGACCAGCANTATCGCGCTCATCACGTTGTTCTGTANGTCGCCCAGCATGGTGCGTATGTCGCTGGATCGGTCCTGGTTATAGGTGACAACGACTTCCGGCGGCCAATTCTCGCGCTCGGCTTCGACGACCTCGCGGACACGGGCGATGGTCTCGATGATATTCTCGCCGGTGCGCTTAGAGACTTCCAAGGCGATGGCTGGCTGACCATTGATGCGGGCAAAACTCTCCGGGTCTCGGAAAGTCGGGCGCAGGACAGCGATATCGCGTAGACGAACGACCGAGTCACCGTTGGCCTTGACCGGCATGTTCAGGATGTCCTCGACGTTCTCGAACAGGCCCGGCAGCTTGATCGCAAAGCGGCCACGCCCGGTGTCCATGGCACCGGCCGCAACCACCCGGTTCGAGCGGCTGACCGCGTCGATGATCGCACCGGCATCCAGGCCGTAGCTCTCGATGACCATCGGGTCGATCAGGACCTCGACAAGCTCGTCTCGGTTACCGGATATTTGTGCCTTGAGCACACTGGTCAGACCCTCGATTTCGTCCCGCAGGCGACGGGCCAGGCGCAGCAACGTGCGCTCGGGAACATCGCCGGAAAGGGCGACGACCAGCACCGGGAAAAGGCTCAGATTGATCTCATGCACGGTGGGTTCGTCGGCGCCGTCAGGCAATTCCGGCTTGGCCAGATCGACCTTCTCGCGCACGTCGGCCAGCGCTTTCTCGCCATTGAAGCCCGCTATGAACTCGAGCACCACGTTGGCGCCGCCGAGATGCGCGGTCGAGCGCATCTCCTTGACGCCTTCGATATTACGCAGCTCTTTTTCCATGGGCCGGACGAGCAGACGCTCGGCATCTTCGGGCGAAATGCCCTCGTGGCTGAGATTGACGTACATCACCGGAATGCGGATATCCGGGTCTGATTCCTTCGGCACCGTGACATAGGCGTAGATTCCGGCGATCAAGACCATGATCAGGGTTGCCAGCACCATACGGGTGCGGCCGATCGCCGCGTCGATCAAGGCGTTCATGAGGGGTCGCCCGCGACAAATGGCGCCAAGGTTTCCTCATCCACCGGCTGCACGGTCTGCCCCGACGTCACGAATTCCTGGCCGACAGTAATGAAGGTGACTTGTTCGGGTAGACCGGAGACCCAAAGACCTTCTGGTTCGTCGTCGATGATCTGGACCGGTTTGAATTCCACCGTATTGCCAGGCCCCAGGATCTTCACCCCGACCTCGCCGTCATCGGCCAGGGTCAGGATGGCCGGCGAAATGCGGTACGCGAAAATTCGCTCGGCCGGTAGCCGGACTTCTGCCGTGATGCCGTCGGCGATACCGGCATCCGGGTTCGCAATTTCAACCTCGATCCGGAAGGTGCGTGTTGCCGGGTCCGCCTCGGAAGCTATGTACCGGATCTGGCCATCGATTGCCTGGCCGGTGATCAGACGAACCGCGGCCGCGGCGCCGACGCGCACCCGCACCAGGTTGCGCTCACTGATGTTGCCGACGGCCAACACCGGATCGAGGTCCAATACCTTCATCATGGGATCGCCCATCTCGGCAAAATCGCCGACTTCAACCAGGCGTTCGCCGACGATACCGCCAATGGGCGCCTTGATGACCGTGTTGGCGAGGTCCGTCTCCGCCCGCAGCGCGGTGGCTCGGGCGCTTTCCAGGGCGGCTTTGCTGGCCGCAAGCTGCGTTTCCGCGCGGAAGCCTTTTTTCGAGAGGCGCTCCGCCGCGTCGTATTCGATCTCGCGTTGCTCTAGAAGGGCTTGTGCCTCGCTCACGCGGGCAGGCCGGTCCTCGGGCGCTAGTTTGACCAGGATGTCGCCGGCGACGACACGGCTTCCCTTTTCGGCCAACACCTCCTCGACTCGTCCAAACGTCTCAGCTTTGACCATCACCTTGCGCCATGCCTCGGTCTGCCCGCGCACGACGACCTCCGAGGTCCGCGGCTCGGCCTGCTGCTGGTTGACGCGCACAGTGGGGACCCGCTCCATGGCAGACATATCCGCCGGCGGCTTCTGGCCTTCCTTGGTTTGGTCGGCACCGCCGATCTGGCCGGACGCGATCCAGGCTGCGGCCGCAACCGCAAGCACCGCGGCGATGACGTAAGAGCGCTTCATTTGGACTTTCCTCGGGCGGCCCTGAGACTTCCCTGCGTAATACGGCGCAATTGCGGCTCACGTGCCTGCGGAAATGTGGAACTTGGGCTCATTCGGCGACCATCCGGTCGGTGTCAGACAACTTGTCCAGGAACTCCTGGCGGTGCGTCTTCAGGTAGTCCGCAGCGCTGCGGTAGACGGCCAGGCCCATGCCGTGCACGAACGCATCGCCCTTCGAGCAAATGCAGTCCCGGCCGGATTCCATTCTGGCAAGGTTGCCCTCGTACCAGGCGATGCGCTGGTCGAGGAGCTTTGCCACGTGCTGCGGCGGCAGGAGAGGAGATGGGCGAAAAACATGGTGAAAAGGAAGTCCGAGCGAAACTTGTCTTCCGCCGGTGGTGCCGACAACGCCTTCAGAAGCGCGCTACGGCCCGTCTCGGTGATGGAATAGACCTTCTTGTCGGGCCTCTTCTCCTGCGCCATCTCCGAGCAAACCACCAAACCCTCCTCGGTCAGGGCCGTCAGGGCCGGATAAATCGAGCCATAGCTGGTGTGATAGATGTGGTTCAGGCCATCCTCTTCGAAGGCCTTCTTGATCTCATAGCCGCTGGCGGC
>JGI24023J19991_10003640_pt1 | contig 10757 bp, 7 predicted proteins | sample Cruoilmetagenom1_FD_19991 | JGI IMG/M metagenome (IMG submission 19991)
GTTCTCACCGCCGATAGCGTGACCGACGTATCCGCGGAATTCATTGCCGACCCTTTCTTATTCCGCGAGGGCGCCGGCTGGTTCATGTTCTTCGAGACCCTAATTCGCGAGACGAACAAGGGCGTGATCTGCCTGGCAAGTAGCGTCGATGGGTTGTCCTGGTCCTACGAGCGCGTGATCCTGGAGGAGCCCTTCCACCTCTCCTACCCCTATGTCTTCGTCTGGGAGGGGGTGCACTACATGATCCCGGAAACCGCCGAAGCTAACGCCGTAAGACTTTACAAAGCAACGAAATTTCCAACTAAATGGACGTTCGTTGGCGAGTTGATGCAAGGTCCTCACCGTGACCCGTCTGTCTTTCGCCATGACGGCATGTGGTGGATGTTCAGCGAGACCAGCAGCGATCGCCGGGGGACCCTACGCCTGCACTTTGCCGAAGACCTATCGGGTCCGTGGCAGGAGCACCCACGCAGCCCGGTCGTGGACGGAAATCCGCACATCACCCGGCCCGGTGGCCGCATGCTTCAATTCGACGGGCGCATCTATCGGATCACGCAGGATGTCTATCCCGACTACGGGATGCGGCTTTTCGCTTTCGAAATCACGTCGCTGACGGCCACGACCTACAGCGAGGAACAGGTTGGCGACGGCCCCATTCTCAAGGGCGAGAAGACCGGACTTCTTGCGGATCGCATCCATCACATGGACGCCTACGAGTTGGACGACGGCACCTGGATCGCCGCCATCGACCACGCGCGGCGGAGCTGGCAGATTAAGCTGAAGCGCTAGAGCCTTTTCTTTCCAAATGGAACCGCCTGCGTTGCGCCCTGGGGCGGCGATCCGCCCCATCTAGCTTCATTGGGCGCGCCGCGCAGGCCGATGCGAGACATCGGCCAAGCGGCGCAACGCAGCGGGTGCCCGCCAGGGCGCAACGCAGACGATTCCATTTGGAAAGAAAAGGCTCTAGCCCCGGCTGACCGCCTATCGCTTCTTTCGCGGTCGCGGTGTCGATGAAGCCTTGCCAGCCGCCTTCTTGCCACTTTTCTTGGCCGGCGTCTTGGCGGCGACCTTGCCGGCGCCATCGTTTACAACGCATCCGGCCGATTCAAGGACATCATCCACCCAGTCGTTGGTGAACTTTCCGCGCGCCACATCCGCCAGATAGTCTTTGTTCCGTTTACGATTGGCGACCAGCCGCGCCAAGATCTCAGGCGCATGGTCAAGGGGGACAACAACAACACCCGCCTGATCAGCCACAACTATGTCGCCTGGATGTACGACGACACCGCCACAGCAAATTGGGAAATTGATTTCGCCCGGTCCGCGGTGAAGTGGCCCGATCGGCGTGGCACCGCGCGCAAACACCGGATAGTCGAGCGGTAGGATTTCGGGCAAATCGCGAATAAATCCGTCAACGATAAAACCGGCAATCTTGCGAGTCCTTGCCTTTAAGCTAATCAGGCCGCCCATGACCGCATTTGTCGTTGAGGCACTTGCGTCTACGACGATGATGTCACCGGGATTCGCCACATCGAGGGCCTTGTGCACCATCAGATTGTCGCCCGGATAGACCTTGACTGTACAGACAGCCCCGACGAGCGTGTGATGTGATCCGGTCAGGCAATGTATCTCTGGGACGAGCGCATAGAGCCGATTGAGCTGATCGGAAATGTCCGGAGATTCAAACTCACGAAAGCTATCGACCAACTTCCGGTCCGGCCGCGGCACCTTAGTCTTAAGCCGAAAGCCGACACCGGGAAACATTTCGGCGGAGAGTGGTTTCTTAGCCATGACAGAAATTCGTCCAGATTTGCGTTGCAGGATTAGCTTGGCACGCGCCTCAAAAAAAGGACCAAGCCATGGCGGTTAAATATGTGAAAAACCACAGAAAGTAAAGGGACGAATGATCTCCTAGGTTGCAACTGTGTCTTGGTGGTACTTGGCGAAACGAATAATGTAGCCGGTACGATAGACATTCAGCAGAAAGCCAACGATTGAATACAGGGCGATAGCCAGCACATCGTCACCAAAGAACACAGCCAAGGCGATAGCACCGGCGCGCAAGACTAAACCAACGATTTCGATCCCCAGAAAAAGCGGTTGCAGGCGGAAGACCGGGATTAGCGCCGCACTTGCAACATTGCAAAACGATGAGAACCACCAAATGGTTAGCCAGCGCGCATAAACCCCCGCTCCCCGCCATTCGTCGCCAAAAATAAGATCAAATAGATCCGGCCCGGCTATGAAGATGACCAGAACCGGAACGATGCCTAGCGCGGCAAGGACCGCGGTCGCCTGGACCAGCAACGGATAGATCCGTTCGCCTCTGTGGAAGGCCCTGGTCGCCCGCTCGAAGAATACCCGCCGCACGGCAATCCCGACCAACGTCGTTGGGACCTCCAGCAGGCGCACGGTGAACCAGTACAGGCCCGCCGCCGCGGGCGTGAAGAGAAGGGCCAGGAAGAAAGTTGGAACGCTGCCCGAGATGGTGACGATACCTTCCCTCGGAGCGTTGTATTTCGGAAAATGGTCATGCTCTCGGGCAAGCTCCCGCATCCGCGCAGGATTTAAAGACCGCAGCACCGACCGCCACTCGTTCTTGAGCGTCTGCACGGCAAGGATAGTTATGCCCAGCACCTGCCCAAACACGCGGCCCACAATGAGTCCCTTCGCCCCCCGGTCCGCGAAGCCGAGAATTACTTGGACCGCCACGGTGCCGACCGATCGGCCGACCGTCGAGGCCGACGTCCAGACATAGTCCTTACGCCGGTTAGCCCAAAAGAGCACCACGTTGAACAGCCCCTGAAACAAGACCAGGGCGGGGATCCACAACATCAATGGCGCGGCGGTTGGCCGGTCCATTTCGAAAGCCAGCCATTCGCTAACGAATGGGATGGTCAGCAGCGTTACGAGTGAAGTCGCTAATACCAACCCGCCAGCAAGAACAAAGAGGTTTGACGCATCCTCGTCGTTCTTGGCGAGTACCACCGCAAGCTCGTATTTGAAACTCGACATTATCGCGATCGGACCCGACACAGCCAAAACCACACTCATCACTCCGAACGCTGTGGGGCTGTAGAGTCGGGAAAGAACCGGCGCCGCAAGAATGATGACTGCCTGCCCCACTGCGGTGCCCGAGGCCAAGATGGCCACATTCTTGATGAACGAGCTACGGCGGATGCGCGCGACGATCGACTTCATCCAGGAGTCCTAAGGGACCGGCAGTACGAAGGTACTCGGTAGGTTAACTCGACAGGGTCAAGCCCGGGTACTCTTGCGCCATCCTAGTTCGCTGATTCGGCCGGCAAGCCGTCATTGTGGGAGTCTCAATTGGAGTAATACTTGTTCAGCTTCCCGTGATACGCCCCGGAGTCGCTGAACCCATACTGCGCATGCCCCTTGACGTCGACCATCGAAAGAAGAACACCGGCAATATCGCTCTTAGCGTCGAACAGCTTGTTTAGCGCCAGCTTGGCGGTCTCGCGCCGGGTGCGAACCCAGCGCACGATCAACACCGTCTTGTCAGCCAAACGCGCCAAGAACAACGTATCGGACACGGCCAGCAGCGGTGCCGAATCCAATATGACTAGGTCGTATTTTCGCGCCAACGTGGTCAACAATTTTTGCATAGGAATCGAATCAAACAGGTCGGGCGGATTCGGCGGCGTGCCGCCCGCCTGCAATACAAAGACCCCTGAGTCAGGGTCCTGTTGAATCACATCTTCCACTCCGGCTTCGCCGAGCAAGCATTGAACCAAGCCCGGGCCCGGCTCCATATTGAGAGCCTTATGAACGCTGGGCCTACGCACGTCGCAATCGACGATCACCACCTTCTGGCCGACCTGCGCCTGTAACCGCCCTAGCGAGGCGGCCATAGATGTCTTGCCCTCGTTGGGCAGCGCCGAGGTGAGCAGCACGACCTTCGGGCGTTTCACCAGATCGGAGAGCAGCAAATTCGTATGCATGCTGCGGATAGATTCTCCGAATGCCGACGTGGGATTTTCCAGGATGTAGTCCTGCGGCTTTTTGCCGATGGATCGTATCCCCTTTATCGCGGGCACGAGACCCAGGGGGGCGACACCCAATTGCCGTTCGATCTGGTCCATACTACGGAACCCGAGATCCAGGTATTCAAGGACCACCGCCACGGCAATAGACGCGACCGATGCGAGCACAAAGGAGACAAGCAGAAGAAGTGTTTTCTTGGGGAACGATGGCAATGTCGGCGCCGCCGCTTCCGAGACTATGCTGGCATCGGCTTGCTGGAAATCTTCCTGCGAACTGGTCTCCTTGGAGCGCGCCAAAAGTTGTTCCAACAGCGCCCGCGAGGCTGACGCCTCCCGTTCAAAGGCGCGCAGTTGCACTTCCGAGGCGTTGAGGCGGCCAACCTCACTCTTTAGGGTCTCCAGGGATCCTCCCACCGAAGATGCGCGCGCGCGTGCCACGGCAACCTCGTTGCGCAACCCCTGAACGATTTTATCGACCTCGCCTTTCACTTTAGTGCGCAAATCACTCAGCTCGGCGCGGGCATTGATCATACGCGGATGTTTCTCACCAAACTCGGTGGACAGTTCCGCCACAAGTCGCTGGACTTGGGACTCCTCCCGGCGCAAATCGCGAATGACCTGAGAGTCCAGAACTTCGGCCATACTCTCAATTCCGCCGGGCTGGCTAAGTAACTGTTCGACCTGGCGGAGCCTGGCTTCCGCCTCCGCAAGCCTGGCGCCCTCCGTAACGAACTGCCGATTCAGATCAGAGACTTGCTCGCCCGCAAGGGTAGCGTCTGTGCCACCTTGGATCAGGCCGGACCGCTGGCGATAAGCCTCGACCTCTTGCTCGGCCCGGTCGACCTCCACGCGCAACTCGAATACCCGCTCGCTCAGCCACGCACTAGCCCGTTTCGTCGCCTCGAACTTCGCCTCCAATTGGGCGACGATATAGAAATCTGCCAAGGTATTGGCTGCGGCTGCCGCAATTCTGGGATTCTCGGAATCGACGGAGATCGCGATAACGCGCGAGCGCCCTTCGGGAAGGACCGTTAGCCGCTTAAGAAAGATGTCGATGACCCTTTCCCGCTCCTCGCGCACGGCCGCCTCGGCGGCCAGCGCCGGTCGTTGCTTTGGCCCAAAGAGCGACAGGGCGCGGGCGAGAAAAGACGGCGGACTCGGCGTGACTTCGGCACCGTCCACGGTCTCTGGCTCAGCCGCCTCTGGCTCAGCCACCGTGCCACCACCGATCAAGCCACGTATCAAGCCAAGGACACCGCTTTCGCCCCGCAGCGATGGGTTAAACTCCGGACTCCGTTCGAGGCCGAGCTTGGCTACGGTCTTCTCGGCTAATTTGCGCGAACGAAGAATCTGGATCTCCGTTTCCATGGTCGCGGTATCGGCCGGAAGCCCGGAAAGAACGGCTTCAAAATCCACGACCTTGGTCTGGCGTGGATTGATTTCGACATACGCGGTTGCGGTGTAACGGGGCGTCAACGCAGCGATGACCATGACCGCCATCAACATGACTGCAAAGCCGGCGTACAACATGACCCACTTGCGGCGCCACAGCATCCGGGCAAATTCGATGGGGTCGATCTGCCCGGTGGGCACGTTTGGACGTCGTGCCTCGCCTTCGGTGATGTCTTCCAGCGTAACTGTCGGACGGTTCAGATCACGCGCTAGATCCATGGAGATGTGCCTCGGTACGGTGTCAGTTGTTCAAAGTGTTTGCCGCCTAACACCGCCCCGGAACGAGTGCGTGGCCAGTGCATTTGGCAATCCGGTTGATTCATTATGACATACAACCGGGTATCGGACTTCTACGTCTATCCATTACGNCGGTAAANGGGGCGGCAAATTATACAANGCAGCGGTCGGACTCATATCTGGCGCGGTCCTTGTTGCCCCTGCCCCTTCGCCGCCTAGTCACCACCCATCCGCACAGCCGCGGCGCCTGCGGATAATAGGGAGTACGTCACTAACTGTTTATTAACTTCATTCCGGCGCCAGACCGGGAGGAACGCTATAAAAAAAGACGGCAACCACTGGAAAATTGCCCCGTGTAAGACCGGCCAGTTAGAAAAAGCGCTCAGGCACTTCAACAACGTCACCGGGCAGGACTATGGTATTTTGACCCGCAGCTTCCTTCACGCCGCCCCGGGTAATCAAAAGCTCGCTCTCCCTGGCCCGGTAGGTAAACCCGCCTGCCATGGCAACCGCGTTGACCACACGCATACCACCGACATACGCGTAGCTGCCTGGATTCTTGACCTCGCCAATGATGTAGAATGGGCGATAGTTGACGACGTCAACGCTGAGCTGCGGATTTTTCAAATAATCCGGCTTGAGCTTGCCGGCAATCGCCCCTTCAAGCTCCTGGAGGGTCAGTTGGGCGGCGGGCACCTCACCGATAAGAGGCAAGGATATGCGGCCATCGCTGCCCACCTCGAACTCGCCCGATAGATCCTCATGCCCAAAGACCGTAACGCGTATCTGGTCACCGGTGCCGAGACGGTAGTCCACCTCCTGCGCCGACACCGACGATACGGCAAGCAGCAGCAAGACCGCCCAAACTCCGGCAATGCCGAGCACCGACCGGCATAACCGCACAGCGGCGGCGCCGCCGCTTGGCATTCGAACCATCGATCCAGCCATACCTAGCCGCCAATACCTAGCCATTATCTCGTGTGCGTCCGCCCCAATACCGCATCCGGTTAGTACTGCACCTGCACACGCAGGAGAAACAGGTTCTCGGTGAACTCGGAGCTCCCCACATCGGAGCTACGCATGCGGAAGCGATACACACCGCCGATGTTGGCATACCTATTGATCAGGTATTTGGCGTCGACACCCGCCCGGTAAATCTCGTCCTTCCGGTCAATGCCTTCGAAGTCATCTTGGCTGGCGCTGATATCGGCGCCGAGAAGAACATTGCGCATGAGCTCATGATCCACGCTCACCCCGGCTGTGGTAAAGAACCGGCCAGAGGCAAACGCATTGGTATTCACGTCCTGAGTCGTAGACTCCCGAACCACCCGCGAGATCGAGCCGACGACGGTTGTGAGCGACGTTACGTTCCACGTAATATCGGCGCCAACCACCGGGCCGCTCGCTGTACTGAGCTGTGGATCGTCATAGTCCTGCGACTGATAGCCGGCAAAGAAATCGCCGAAGGTTATGCCGCCAAAGTCAAGCGAGACGCCGGCAACCACCTCATAGCCATCGGAATCTCGATTGAGGTTGTCGTCGCCCACCGCCGCCTCGTAATCTCGCACATTGTAGGTGCCACGCACGAAGGCCTCGTACTCAGGCGCGAACTCGTAGGATACCTGTACGGACCCCTCGTAGATGTCGCGATCCCGGTCGTCATTGTTGATGGAGCCTCCACCCCCGGTACCCACGTCATCGAAGTCAAACTGGTCGAAGGCACCGCCCAGCGTCAACGTCACCCGGTTGAACGTCTGACTACCCTCGAGGTTGGCGGACAAGACATCGAATGTCGTCGGTTCGATGCCGGAGACGTCGTCAGGCGACGAGCGATCTTCATGCTCCACGCGATAGCCGGCACCGCCCCGGAGCTTGGTACGCCGCGTTACATCTACTCGACCGTTGGCATTGAACTCGTAGTCCTCGAAATCCTCGCCATCGTTGTCAACGTAGCGACCGACGTCGGCACCGCCTTGAAGGCGCAGCATGTGGTTGGACCAATCCGACTGCACGACCACGTTGGGCGATATGGTCGTGATGAAGTCGCCCTGCTCGCCCGTATCCGTCGAGAAGATATTGTCGTTGAGCTCGCCATCGAGGTTCAGCCGCGGCAAAACGACGAAACTGCCGACCCGCGCGCCCAGAGGGTCGAAGTCTGGGCGCTCCCGATTGGTTACGGTTTCGCCCCGGCGGACATCCGTAATTCGCGTCGGCACCTCGATGCCAGACTGCGCCGCTGCCTCACCGGCAAGCGCTACCATACCGGAGGCCAGAAACACGGCCGGCAAGATGCTGTGTACGAGTCGCTTGTTCATTTGGCTCAACGCCCCCCTGCTAATATCAACGCCCCCTGCCCACCACTGGTCAGGGAGCGGCCGCTCTTCGCAAAGCCGATAGCTCGCAGCAAGCGAATCGCTTTGCCGCGACTCTCGGGGTAACATTAGCCATCAAGTGCCGTTTCGGCAAGCACCGGCACGGCGGATGCCCGCCCCTTCAGGGCCGCGGATTCGAAGCCATCGGCCCTTGTCTGGCCTTGGTGCCCAAGATTTGAGGCTGCATGCCGATTCGTTGGTTTCAGGGACTGTTTGGTAAGCGCGCGCCGGGGCCGGCGGCCGGCGCCACCGTGCCGGACTCACCAGCCGCGCCGGCCGGGCATCGCCTCTACGCCATCGGGGACATCCACGGGCGTGCGGACCTGTTACGCCGGCTCCAGGCGCTAATCGCCGATGACGCGGCCAACGCCCCAGATAATTTAAACAAAACAGTAGTTTACCTGGGCGACTATGTGGACCGGGGCCTGGAGAGCAAAGGCGTCATAGACTTGGTGATGGCGCCCCTGCCGGCGGGCCTCGCGACGATAAGCCTTAAGGGAAACCATGAGGAGGCCATGCTCCTCTTTCTCGCCGATGTCACTNTCGGGCCCGCTTGGTTTGCCATGGGCGGTGATGCCACCGCCTACAGCTANGGTGTTGGTTTGCCGAAAGGGCTGTCCCAAAAGGCCCGTTTCGACCACGTATGGCGCGAATTGCATCAGCGCATCCCGGCGGCGCACATTTCCTTTCTCTCTAACCTGCCGCTGACCTACACGGCGGGCGACTATATGTTCGTTCACGCCGGCGTGCGTCCAGGGGTGGCGCTGGACCAGCAGAGCGCCGAGGACCTGCTTTGGATCCGCGAAGAATTCCTGTCGGCGACGGCGGGGTGGGACAAAGTCATCGTGCACGGCCACTCGGCCTCGCACCAGCCGGAATCGCTGCCGCACCGGATCGGCATCGATACCGGCGCCTATGCCACAAATGTGCTCACTTGCCTTGTCCTTGAGGGTCGAGACCGGCGTTTTCTATCGACGTAGCGCATGGATTCTCTCATGGATTCTTGGGGCGTAGGCGCCGCGACACCTGGCGCCCGGCAACCGCCCCGGCCAAAACACCAAGCGCATCCGCGAGCAAATCAGCCACGGAGCCGACGCGCCCTGGAACGAATGTTTGCGCAGTTTCGATGCCCAAGCCGACGGCAAGCAAGAAGCCCCCGGCCCACAGCAGCGCCAACGTTCGGGGCAAACGGGGCAAGACCGCGGCCGGGACAGTAGCCAGGGCCAGAAACACCGCGAAATGCACAAACTTGTCGAATCCCCAGGCACCAGGCGGCGCGGCGGCTGGAAGTAACGACGCGACGGCCACGGCAGCGACCACTACCAACCAGGCGATCATGATCCGGCGTATGGTTGTTGCGCTCAACAATGTCTTCCTATACTTCAGCAGCGACTAACCGTGCTCACGTACGATCCGCTGTCAAGATGCCGGCGTCAGTCGCAAATAAAGGATCGGCACGAATTCTATTGAAACGAACTAAAACGTCCGCAAACGTATTCAAACAGACTCGAGCCGACCTATAGGCCGCTGTGCGCCGCGAGTGCGGAACTTTACCGCGGAGCCCACGTTGATAACAGACCTCCGGCCACCACGCGGGCACTTCCGAACTCGGGGTAGCAGTTCCACCATCTTTGCAGCTAATCGGCGAATAACACGCGCTTTTTTAACGGTTGCGCTGCCATGCTGCGCTTCTCGTGCGGGCCGGCCTAGCTACTCTGCGAAGCCCCTGCCGCACAGCCACAAACTTTGCAGCGCGGCATGGCATCTGACCGTGCGGCAGTCGCACGATTGCATTGGGGACAGGAAATCTGCAGCGCTCTAAACTTCGACTCCGCCGGATAGTCTCCATGTGCTAGGTGTTCAACTTGCGCGCGTTCAAGTGTATGGTAGGTTCACAGTCAAGATCATGATTAATATTTTTAAAAAGAACAAAGCACAGAAGTCTAGTGGCGAGGGCGAATCGCGGGTTGCCGCAGAACCTACATTTTCCAAGATTGCAGTGGGTGGAAACGATCGTCAGTCCACCGATTCTGTTGAAAGTATCCCGCTGGCTGCCCGCCTTGTGGATATCGATCCCGAACTGATGGAGCCGGTTATGTCTGGCGCCCGCGCGACCAAAAAGGATCGCCCATCAAATCTCCGTAAGCCGAACAGTAAACCGAGCCCAAAGGCAACCATTGGCGCCAAGCCAGGCCGGGTCGACCTCGAGGGCGCGAGTGGCGGACAGCCCAAGCGAAATGTAAAGCTAACCTCAGTCCCCGCGGCAAGCGCCGAGAGCGGCGACGCGCTGCCCCAGTTCAAGACACCGCCGTTAGACCCCTCTGAGCGTCGGGACCGTCCGAGCGGTTCCCTCGACGGCGACAGTCAAGCAAAGCTATGGGAAGCCTTTACGCCGACCAAACCCAAGCGCTGGAGCCGCTACTTCGCCGGCCGCCGCTGGGCCATCCAGCGGGTGATCACGGCAATCGAGGAGGAGCAGGCGCACGTCGTGATCTTCGGCGCCCGTGGCATCGGCAAGACCTCACTGGCCAATGTCCTCGCCGAGAGCGCCAGCCAGGTCGAATATCAGGTTCTGCGTTGCCCGTGCAGCGCCGATATCACCTTCGAGGAGATTTTCCGCGGCTTCCTACGCAACCTGCCCAGCGAGTTCATGGATCGCTCGGCTCGGGCGAAGAACCCGGCCGTCGAG
>JGI24023J19991_10003641_pt1 | contig 10756 bp, 10 predicted proteins | sample Cruoilmetagenom1_FD_19991 | JGI IMG/M metagenome (IMG submission 19991)
TTTGTGGAATTAATCCGTTTAACAGGGCTGTTTGGTTTGCAGAGAACATTCCAGTGGTGATTCCTGTACTTTTATTGGTTTTTACGTTTAAAAAATTTCGTTTTTCAAATCTTTCGTATTTTTTGATGTGGTTTTTTATGTCGCTTCATACGATTGGTGGCCATTATACTTTTGAATTAGTTCCCTTTGATTTTTTTAATGAACTATTGGCTAAATTGAATCTTGAATTTCTTTTTCCAAATGGGCGCAATAATTTTGATCGAGTCGGACACTTTTTTGTGGGTGTTTTTGCCTATCCATTAGCTGAATTTACCTATCGTAAAAAACACATCACTTCAATATATATCGCTATCTTATTCGGAATCTTTGCCTTGGGATTTTGGGGAGCATTGTATGAAGCCATCGAAATGATTTATGCCATCAAAGAAGGTGGCGAAGCAGGTTCGGCTTTTCTCGGCTCACAAGGTGATGTATGGGATGCGCAAAAAGATATGCTCCTCGATATTTATGGCGCTGTGGCTGTATCTGTATTGTTTTATTTTGTTTGGCGGAAGAAAGAAGTTAAATAACAAGCCTTCTACTTTAGCTTGATATTTAAAAATATAACATGTTTTAATGCATAAAAACCCTATATCGAATAGTTGTTTTAGAGCAATCTGTATAAAAATAATAGCCAACTGAATAACTTGAATCTTTCAATTTGAAAGTAGAAATCTTTACAAGTCGTAAGACTCATATTCACTATTCAGAGGCTATTATTTTTAGTAATATCTTATTGTTCAACAATTTCGACCCTTCTATTTCCTGCTTTTCCTTCATCTGTTGAGTTACTCAAAACAGGAGCAAGATTTGAAACTCCATATGTAAGTAATTGATTTTCCTTAATTCCAAATTTGGTCATTAACTTACTTGCTACGGCTTTCGCCCTATTTTCAGATAGAATTAAATTAGTCTGAAAATCACCAATATTATCTGTATGACCAACGATAAAGTATTTTTTATCCAGATGCATTTTCAAATAATCTGCAATGTTCTTTAATGCTTCATTTGATTCTGATTTAATAATGGATTGTCCCGTTTCAAAATAAATTCCGGTTAATGCCGTATGTCCTACAGTTGTGATCCCATTGTCAATATTTTCTGCCGTAACAAGACCTATTTCTGGAGCAGCTTCTTCAACTATGTCTTGTGTAATTATTGTAGCATCAGAAAAATTTGAAATATAAACTATTACATAAATATTCTTATTGACATTCTTGGTTTTTGCTACGATATAGGCATGTTTAGTTCCTGCTGGATTAAATGCAGCACCAAATCGTTTTAAATTCAAACCATCCTCCCCATAAAAATACCAACAAAACTCATGCGGGTTATTACCTAATTCTTCATCATTTTTTCCATCAAATAAAATAGTATAACCTGCTTTCATAAAAGCATCTTTATAATTTTTGAATATTAATATAGGAGTATTTTCTGGTTTTGTTGAATACTGAATTCTAATAATTTCACCTTCAACATCTACCGTTTTTGGAAAATGAATATCAGAAAATTGTTCAACTTTACAAATGGGAATCTTATAACTATCCCATTTAAATTCTTTGTAATATTCAATAATTGCTCCCTTATATCGGGTTACTAATGGATAGTCTTTTGAACCATCAATATCTGTTGTCCTTTGTGCAAAAAGATTTACTGAAATCATTGATGCAACCGTCACTAAAATTAATGTTACATTTTTCATTTTATTTCTGTTATTTAATATTTATCATTTTAATTTACAGCATTTACAACGAAACTATATCTACATTTCCTTTTTATGATATTTGCGTATATAAAGTATTGTAAAATTAAATAATTTATAGGATAATTATTGTCAATAACAAATATATTTTGTTACTTTGCTTTTCAAAGTCCTTTTACAATGACAGATAAAAACTATTTAAATGACCTAAACGAAATCAAAGATTTGATGAATCGTTCGAGTCGTTTTNTTTCACTAAGNGGATTGAGTGGCATATTAGCAGGTATCTACGCACTANTTGGTGCGGCATATGCCTATATNTTNCTTCAAAACAANACAGTCTATATNAGAATGCAGTCAGCAGGAAATGCTGAGTTGGTGTTAAAACTACTCGTCATCGCTTTTACAGTAGCATTATTGGCCATAGTTACTGCTTATATCCTAACTAGAAAACAAGCATTACAGAATAATGAACGTATGTGGGATCAAACCACCAAACGCATGTTGGTTCATTTTATGATTCCGCTGCTAACTGGTGGTGTTTTCGGTTTAATTTTACTGAACCACGAACACTATGGTATCATGGCTCCTATTACACTCATTTTTTATGGATTGGCATTAGTCAATGTTAGTAAGTTTACTTTAGATACCGTAAAATATTTGGGAATTAGTGAAATTATCGTCGGATTATCGTCTGCCATTTATGTTGGCTATGGTCTATTCTTTTGGGCATTTGGATTTGGAGTATTGCATATTGTTTATGGTAGTGTGATGTATTTTAAGGAAGGAAAATTAACTGCTAAGGCACGAAGTCGCTAAGTAAAAAAGAAAAGTGTTTAAAATGGATTTAAGTATATTTTTACATCCTTTAAAATTTATTCCTATTCTAATGAGTCTATTTGGAATAATTATACTTTTTAGAATAAGAAAAAAGGAATATAAAAACACCTATAAAAGAACGATATGGACAAGTGCACTGCTGTTTTTTATAGTATATTTTATCATAGTTTTCGATAGCACTTGTCAGGAAATCTATTATAAAAGTCAATTAAATAAATTTGATTTAGATGGAAACGGAATTTTTAATGGGCTGGAAATCACGGCGGATTTTAAGGAAGCAATGAAATTAGTTATCTCTGATACAGGAAGAACTTTTGCTCCATTTACTGGAATTGTCTATGCGGGTTTTTTAAGCCTAGTCGTATTTCTATCAATATCAGTATTCAAGAAATTAAAGATGATCATTAAAAAATAACATAATAAAGACTTCGCACCTCAGCGTAGTTTCGACTACGCTCTACTCGACGCTTAGCGGTTAAAATATCAAAAACATCATACAACATATCAACAAAGCATTTGACCATCGAGTTCGACTCGGTATCATGAGTATTCTCATGGTCAATGATTCCGTAGAATTCACACGACTCAAGGAACTCCTTGGCGTTACCGATGGAAATTTAGCAAGTCATATTAAGTCTTTGGAAAAAGCGGGGTATCTAATGATTATAAAACAATTTATTAATAAGAAACCAAATACGCAATACGCTACTTCTAAAGAAGGGAAAATTGCTTTTAAAAAACACCTTGATGCCCTAGAGAAACTAATCAATAACTAATTTTTTTATATTTATACTTTGTATCACAAAGTTCTTTTAACAATTATTAATACCATTAACTATGAGTGAACAAATAAAAACAAGACGAACAAAAAACTGGATTCAAACCTCTATTACCTTTAGAATGGTAATTATTGGAATTCTAATCTTAGTACTACTCATTCCGTTAGCCTTTATTAAAGAGCTGATTAGAGAACGTAAAAGTTTACAGAGTCAGGTTGTATCAGAAATAAATGCTAATTGGGGAGATGAAATATTGTTATATGGACCTATCTTGAAAATACCTTATACGACTTATTCAGAACGTACCATGACGGATAGCAAAACAAAAAAAACACAAACCATTCGTGAGAAAGAAATACAATATGCCTATTTCTTCCCCGACAAATTGACTATAGATGGTAATATCAATACAGAAATGAAACATAAAGGCATGTACACAACATCTGTCTATACAACACAATCAAAATTGATGGGTAGTTTTGGAAACCCCGATTTCAAAGTCTTGGAAATTCCAGATAAAAATATTATTTGGGGTAAAGCTCAAATCATCATGCAAACAACCAATTTAAAGGGAATAAAAGACCCACTTAATATAAATCTTGCTGACAAAAATCTAAGTTTTGAATCCAAATTTTCGAATACTTCTAAAAATGAAGGGTATTATGCTAAAAACGGAGAATATATCACAACAACCAAACATGATGTAGTGACAAAATCTTTTAATTATAAAAAGATATCTAAAGGAAAACCCATTTCTTTTTCAATGGATTTTAATGTAAGTGGAAGCCAACAGTTTCGGGTTATTCCCATCGGTAAAGAAACTACAATGCATCTTACTTCTAATTGGAAAGATGCTGGTTTTGAAGGGGAATACTTACCTTATAATCCTGATAAAATCAAGGATCATGGTTTTGATGCGCATTGGAAAGTTTTACAAATGAATCGTCCTTTTTCACAACAGTTCAATTATTTACCTAAACTAGATGAGTATGCCTTTGGTGTCAACTTTTTTATACCGGTTGATGATTACCAGCAAAACGAACGTACGGCTAAATATGGTTATTTGGTTATTGCACTTACTTTTTTGTTGTTCTTTTTGATTCAAACCTTGAGTAAAATTTATATACATCCGTTTCAGTATCTAATGATTGGATTAGCTTTAATCATTTTCTACACTTTATTGGTTTCTATTTCAGAACACAGTGATTTTAATCAAGCATATTTAATAGCTGGCGGATCTATAATTGGTTTGATTACGCTCTATTCAAAATCTATTATGAAAACCTGGAGATTTCCGCTTTTTATAGGGATTTCTTTAATCGCTTTATATAGTTTTATCTTTGTAATCATTCAATTAGAAAACTATGCTTTATTGGTGGGTAGTATTGGCTTATTACTAATTTTAGCGGTGGTCATGTTTGCTTCTAGAAAGATTGAATGGAGTTAAAATAATAACTAAAAAAGCTATAATTAGTGTCACAAATACTAGAATTATCCTTTCTTTATTTGTGACATTTCTTTTAGATACTTTTTTAAATGTATGTTTTCAAAAAGTAATCAATCTATACGCACCTATTTAAAAAAATTGGGTTGTGATTTTAATCACAACTTTAAGTGCGAACCATCACATCCTTTTCTATTGAATATTATCTACAATTGTTAGCGAGCTGTATAACAGCACTATACCACTGTTTCTACACCTTTTTCATTACTATTAGAATCCAGATTTAATTGTAATTAATTACTCTAAATTAACTAAAATATATGACAACTATCATATTTACCCGTTCAAACTGTGTCTAATTTTATATTTAGAAAGCAAGAAAATACCAGAATAATGAATAGTTCTTTTGAAATTACAACAAATATTAATAATCATGAAAAACTTCAATAAAATAACAGTTCTTTTTTTGATTTCACTATTATTTTTAACAGGTGCATGTTTTAAAAAAAAGAACGATAATAAATCAATAATTGACACACAGTCCATCACAGAAAAAACAAAAGCTCAAAAACTTGCTGAATTTGTATTAAGTGATGGTATAAATGCTGATACTTCTCCAAAAATAATTACTGCGACGTCTATTTACAACGCATTAGATACAAATATCCACATTATAGATATTAGAAATGCAAAAGATTTTGCAAGCGGACACATAAAAAATGCCATAAATATTAAAAGGAGTGAGATACTTGATTATGCAAAGGTTAAAGGCTTACCCATGTATGATAAAGTAGTGATCGTTTGTTATACAGGTCAAACAGCGAGTTATTCTGCGGCTATATTACAGATGTTGGGTCACAATAATATTTATGTTTTAGAATGGGGAATGGGTAGTTGGAATAAAAAATTCAGTAAAAAATGGGAAAAAAATAGTTCAGATAAAGGTATTCAAAATTTAGTGACAAAAGCTTCACCAAAAAATAAACCTTCTTCACTACCCATAATAAAAAGCAAAAAAAATTCAGCTCAAGAAATTCTAAAAATACGTGCTCGGGCTATACTCAAAGAAAGTTTTGGAAACTCATGTGTAGATTTTAAATTTGCTGAAAGCAATGCCAAAGCAAACACAGCTTATGTTATTTGCTATCAACCTGAAGCTGTTTATAATAGTGGTCATATTGAAAATGCTATTCTTTATGATCAAAACAACTCTTTTAGCTTATCAACAAATTTATTAACGCTACCACCTGACAAAACCATTGTTCTTTATTCTGATAGAGCCTATCAAAGCACCTATATAATGGTATATTTAAAAATGCTAGGCTACAAAGCAAAAACTTTAAAATACGGAGCCAATACTTTTATGAATTCAAAACTTATCGAACTAGGAACTGGATTTAGTAAGAAAGAAGTTAATAATTATCCTTTTGAAACATCTATATATATTGAAGTGGTAGGTGAAGTTCAAGAAGGTGGATGCTAAAAAATTAATACTAAAAATAGTAACATTATGTCTAAACAAAATAGTGCAAAAGATAAATGGAATGAAATTCTAAGAATTTCTGTAGTCATAGTATTGCCTTGGTTTATCATTTTTGGCATAGCAGAAGCTTTAGAAGAAAATAATAAATCATCTGATTATATTAGAATTGTTAATTATGATGCTAAAGACCATAAATCTCCCGTAGATCATGCTAAATTTGAAGAACTTCAAAAGGATTTTAAAACACCTATGGAAGTTACAGAGGCATGTGTAAAATGTCATAATAAAAGACATACAGAGATCATGAGTAATGCCCACTGGACTTGGGATAGAGAACGCGTGAGAGAAAACGGAGATACCATTCGTTCCGGTAAACGAAATGTGATAAATAATTTTTGTATTGCCACCAATACCAATACATGGAAATGCACCAGTTGTCATATTGGATATGATTATAAAGACAAAGATTTTGATTTTTCAGATTACAAAAGAGTAGATTGTATGGCTTGTCACGATATGACAGGAGCTTATGAAAAAGAACCACTTGGTTCTGGCTTACCCGTTACTGAAAAACAAACCTATAAAGATAAGACCTATTTCTCACCAGATTATAATTACATTGCTACAAATGTAGGAATTCCAGAAACGGAAAATTGTGGAAAATGTCACTTTTATGGCGGAGGTGGTGATAATGTAAAGCATGGTGACTTATCATCTGACTTGTATTTTCCCGATAAAAAAATGGATGTTCATATGGATGTAGGAAAAGATGGGAATAACATGACTTGTATTGATTGCCATAAAACAGAAAATCATGAAATGTTAGGAAAATTATACACCGTTTCAAGTGCTAATACAGGTCGATTAAATTGTACTGAATGTCATGAAGGAGATGTCCATAAAAATAATCTCTTAAATAGACATACAAACAAAATTGCTTGTCAAACTTGTCACATCCCAGAATATGCCAAAGGTGTTCCAACAAAAATGGCTTGGGATTGGTCAACAACAGGAAAAGTAAAAGCAGATGGTAGTAGAATAAAAGAGCATGATAGTTTAGGACATCTAATCTATAAATCTGAAAAAGGCTCTTTTAAATGGGCTACACACGTAAAACCTGAATATGTATGGTTTAATGGAACGGGTGAAAATATGGTTTATGGCGATGTAATAGCAGATACTTCACAGGTAGTAAAAATCAATAAACTTAATGGGAACTATGAAGATCCAAATTCTAAAATAATTCCTGTAAAAATACACAGAGGAAAACAAATTTTTGATCCTGTCAACAAAATGCTAGTCGTTCCTCATGTTTACGGACATGATAGTACTGCTTATACAAAAGGTTTAGATTGGGATATAGCTGCTAAAATTGGTATGAAAGAAGCAGGCCTACCCTATAGCGGCAAATATTCGTTTATAGAAACAGAAATGTATTGGCCCTTAAATCACATGGTTTCTTCTAAAGAAGAATCCCTAAATTGTATTGATTGTCATACGAAAGATAGTCGATTAGCTAACTTAGACAGTTTTTATATGCCAGGACGTGATCGTAGTAACATACTTGATTTGATGGGCTTACTACTCATATTAGGATCAATTGGTGGTGTTATTATCCATGGAGGTATAAGATTCATGAGGCGCAATAAATAAAAAAACTAGTTTAATAAAGATATAGTAACAAATAGAATTTTAAATAAAACATTTTAAGATGAAAAAAAGAACCTACATATATAAAAGTTTTGAGCGATTCTGGCATTGGACCCAATCTCTATTAATTATAATGTTTGCTATCACTGGCTTTGAAATTCATGATTCATATACGCTTTTTGGATATGAAAGAGCAGTTATGCTACATAATATATTAGCTTGGTCTTATATTATACTGATAATTTTTACCATATTTTGGCATTTTGCAACAGGTGAATGGAGACAATATTATCCGACTACAAAATTGGTTAAAGCACAATTTAGGTATTATATCAGTGGTATTTTTTCTGGAGCAGAACATCCAACAAGAAAAACATCTTACAATAAATTTAATCCAATACAACGCTTAACATATTTCGCCTTTAAGGTTATAATTATACCTACAATGGTAATAACAGGTCTCATATATATGTATTATATATATCCCGATAGTGGTGTTCAAGTTGGTCGATTAGAATTATTCGCACTTGCGCATACGTTTGGAGCATTTCTATTAATTGTATTTTTAATTGTACACCTTTATCTACTCACCACAAACGATGATCCTAAAGAAAGTTTGTATGCAATGATAAATGGTTGGGAAGAAGTTGATATTGAACCTGAAGAAGAACATCAATTACATATGCAATATGCAGTAGATAAAAGTATTGCAGGGTATTATCGTTTAGATGCAAATGGCAATTATATAGATGTAAATCATGCTTGGCTAGATTTATACAAATGTAAAGATGCAAATAAAATTATTGGTAAACATTATTCTGTTACACGTTCAAAAGATCATGTAGAATTAGCCCATGAATTAGTAGCTAGAGTACTAAAAGGAGAATCAATACGTGGTATTCCATCAGTTAGAAAATGTTTTGATGGGTCTGAAGGAAAACACATTCTCTCCATTAATCCTACCTATGAAGATGATAAGGTAGTCGGAGTTGAAGGTTTTATTATTGATATATCAGATATTTCTAGTGTTCCTGAACAAATGTACCATTCTGTAAGAAATACTAACGCAGGCTACTTTAGAATAAACTTAGATGGATTTTTTGAGGAAGTAAACGAAACTTGGTTAAAAATATATAAATATGATTCTGATAAAGAAATAATTGGTGAACACTACTCCTTATGTCGAAGTGCAGAGGATTTACAAAAATTTAGTGATAAATTTAATAGCGTTCTCAATGGTGAAAAAATACCCAACCAATTAGTAAATAGAAAATGTAAAGATGGTACAATAGGTAAGCATATTTTATCAACAAATCCAGTTTATAAAGACAAGCAAATTATAGCCATGGAAGGATTTATTCTAGATATTAATAATCTTAACTTGAATACTGAATAAGTATAGCGTAATCAAAATAATCAATATTTCATTAATATCTATAAATTTGTGGCATTAATACAACTAAAAACTAAATAAAGTATATATCATGAGGGATATTTGCTACTATTGCAAAAAAAAATCCAGTGCAACTGGTAAACTTAAACAAAAAGAACTAGAAAAATTAGGTAATAATTGCAATCAAGTTTCATTTCAGAAAAACGATAAAATTATGACACAAGATATGATGTCTAAATCTATTTTATTTATTAAAGAAGGTTTAGTAAAACTTCATGCTAGGGGTCCTGAAAAAGAGCAAATATTAGATATTATCAAAGGCCCATCATATATTGGAATACCAACAAGTGTTGGAGCAAAAACAAATCAATACTCAGCAACAGCAATTTCTGAAACGACTGTTTGTTTTATAATCTTTGATGTTTTTAAAGAATTTGTAATTGAAAATGGAGAATTTGCTTACGAAATAATTAGTGAATTGAGTAAAAATCAATTGCGTAGCTATAGAAAATGTACTAACCAAGTACAAAAACACAGTGCTGGAAAAATTGCAGAAGCGATTTTATATTTTTCAGAAAACATATTTAATAAGGAAAAATTTATTTTACCGCTTTCTAGAAATGAATTTGGTGATTTAACTTGTTGTACAAGAGAGACAGTATCAAGGATCTTATCTGACCTCTCTAATAATAAAATTATTAAAGTAAACAAAAATAATATCACAATACTTGACAAGAAAAAACTCGAAGTTATATCGAGAATGGGTTAAAACTAATACTGAACTCATTTAAACTTTTTGGTTTTGACTGAAAAGTTTAAATGAGTTCATCAAATAAAAGAGAAAAACTCAAAACATATCTTAATTTTTTGAGTTTTCTCTTTTATTTAAATTCTATAATCTTATTAGTTTAGATTGAACATATTTATTCTTTATATAGATATACAGATTAAAGCTGAATTTTTTCTTTACTACCTTTCTTAAGACAAGCATTAGCTTGACAATAAACTACAGCTAAAGTAACCATTGCAAATAATCCCAGACCTACTTTACAATAGATCGTACAATAAAACAATGGAGTCGCTCCCATAAAATATGCTGCTATTCCAAGCAGCATTGAAAATAGAAAAACACCCCATATTGCCATCGGCAATACAACTACTAGTCTCATTAAAAATTCTTTAGTTCTCATAATATATATATTTAAAAAAGTTTGTATTTATTAACTATACAAATTTACCACAACTAACGTCTAATATGTAGTATATTAATGTGATGTTAAATAAAACAATATGTGATTTTAAATAGACTAGTTTGTGATATATATTAAAAGACCGTTGCAAGGCAAAATCAAACAATTTAGCGCAAAAAAACCTTCTATATAATTGAATATCAGTAGTTAAACTTGTATATTTGCTTATGAAAATA
>JGI24023J19991_10003643_pt1 | contig 10754 bp, 7 predicted proteins | sample Cruoilmetagenom1_FD_19991 | JGI IMG/M metagenome (IMG submission 19991)
TATATGCCGCCTGTTATTAAGTTCCTGTGAATGTCCGCGACCATTGAGCCTATGTAACGGGCTGAGTAGGGTGAGTTTGTTTCCCTCCCTGTTTTCTTACAGTAGTTTATGTAATCCTTTACGCCTTGCGGGAAGCTATCGAAGTACCCTGAGTTCACAGAGTAAGTCCTTCCGTCTTTAGGGATCTTCATATCGAGATGGGACAGGCAAAACTCCCCGATCGAAGGGTCGAGAGTAAAACCGTTCACGCCGTGCCCGGTACTGTAAACAAGCATGGTTGATGAACCGTATATTAAATAGCCCGCGGCTGCCTGATCCGCGCCCTTTTGAAGAAAGTCCTCGATGGTGCAAGGGGCTCCTGTCGGGGAAACTCTTCTATAGATAGAGAATATGGTTCCGACGGATACGTTGACGTCGATGTTGGACGATCCGTCAAGAGGATCGATTGCAACAACGTACTTACCATTATAAGAGGAGTCGCCCTCGAATGCTATAAACTCCTCGTTCTCCTCAGATGCAACGCCGCAGCACTGGCCGCCTAGCTCTAGCGATGCGATAAAACGTTTGTTGGCTAGTATGTCGAGTTTTTTTACTTCTTCTCCCTGCACATTCGTATAGCCGGTCGTTCCAAGTACGTCCATAAGCCCTGCTTTACTGACGTCTCTGTGAACAATCTTGGCGGCAAGGGCAATGTTGCGCAGCAGCCTGGACAGCTCGCCCGTTGCGTAAGGGAATTCGGTTTGCTTTCTGATAATAAATTCGTCTAAAGTCTGAACGCCGATCATCACTTACTATATTACCAAAATTCTTAATGTTAGGGAAATTTCAGCTATAAATTGTTAATAATGTCAGTGGGTTTTGCTCCTTCCACTTTGTAAAAGGGGGAAGTATAATGTTTCATCCTTCGACAGGCTCAGGATGAGCGAGTTGTCTTTTGCCTAGATTAGAGGAGATTGCTTCAGTCGCTTCGCTCCTTCGCAATGACGGTATGGTATGGCTTCCGGTCTGCTTAAAATGACAAGGATGTGGATTCGGAAATGAATTGCATGGGATTGCCGCGGTCACTGTGTTCCCTCGCAATGACGGGCTTGGGTTATTCAGACTTTTTCCCCCGGGACTCCTCGATTTTCATAGCGGCTTTAAAGCCCTCTTCCCGAATGATCTCTTTTGCTCTTACGATGCTCTTGTCAAAGTCCTCGGGGAGTGTGTTCTTAACGAGTGTGTAGGCCTGATTTAAATAGGGAACGAGGACAGACTTCTCAACAACTGAGTCTTTATCCGAGTAGAACATACCGAGAGAAGAGACGACCAAGAACGCGACCACGGCCCCGATGATAAGCCCCAAAACGCCTCCCGCGACCTTGTTGAGCCAGGACAGCTGCATCGTCCCGATGAGCTTAGCCGTCATCCAGCCGAGGATTTGGATGATTAAATAAGCCAGGAAGCCTGAGATAATAAACCCGCCTACGTTTGCTATGGACTCGTTATCGACAAGCCCCATGTCCATAAACACGCCCCCGGCGATATCGTAGAGAATAAAACCCACGATGATGCCGCCCACCAGGGCCGCAATGGAGAAAACCTGGCGGATGAGTCCCCTGTATATGCCGATCAGGGTGAAGACGGTGAGGATGATTATTATCGTTATGTCGAGCCAGTTCATATTTGGACCTTCAATTTGTTTTTATAACATGATGACCGGAATGTTTCATTATTCAATCTCCACGCGGATTCCCATATGTCTTAACACTCTCGAATTGGATTATCTTTCCATGCTAGACTACAATATTGATAAGGCTTAAATGATTATGGGAGGGCTTTTTGTAAATGGACAGTAAAGAGCTAAAAACCACCTGCCCGGAGTGTAACTCTGAGATATACGTAGATGAAATCCTCCATAAGCAGATAGAGGAGGAATATAAGCGCAAGTTCGCCGAGGAAGCTAAAAAATACGAGGCCGAGAAATTAAACCTGGAGCGGGAAAGAGAAGAGCTGCAAAAGACTATCACAGAGACCGTCGAGCAAAGAATGAAGAGCGAAAAGACGGGTCTTGAGGAAAAGCTGAGGAAAGATATTGAAAAAGAAAACTCAGAGCAATATGACTCGCTGCAAAAAGAGCTGAATTTGAAATCAGAGCAGTTAAAAGACTATAATAGATCAAAAGCCGAAGTTGAAAAACTAAAAAGAGAAAAAGACGAGATTAAGGATAAGATTGAGGCCGAATCCCAGCAAAAGTTAAATGAGCAGTTAGCGCTTGAGAAAGAGAAGATACAAAAGTCCGTCCAAGAAGGGATGCAGCTCAAGATTTCCGAGAAAGAAAAAGTAATTGACCAGTTAAACGAAAAACTCATAGAAGCCCAGCGTAAGGCCGAGCAGGGCTCGCAGCAGCTCCAGGGCGAGGTGCAGGAGCTGGCAATCGAAGAGTATCTCAAGAACACCTTTCCCCTGGATAGGATCGAAGAGGTAAAAAAGGGCAAAAAGGGAGCCGACTGCCTTCAGATAATTAACACCCAGTACAGCCAGAACTGCGGGTCAATATATTATGAGAGTAAAAGAACCAAGGCCTTTCAAAGCTCGTGGATAGATAAGCTAAAGAGCGATATGAGGGCGATGAAAGCCTCAATCGGCGTTATAGTTACCGAAACCATGCCGAGCGGGATGGATATTATGGGCCAGATCGACGGTATATGGATATGCAGCCTACGGGAGTTCAGGAGTCTCAGCCAGGTGCTCCGGGAATCCATCGTCCGGGTAAGCGACGCACTTGTCTCGCAGGAGGGTAAAGGGGACAAGATGAGTCTCATGTATGATTTTCTCACCAGTGACGAGTTTAAAAACCACATAAAGGACATTGCGGACGCGTTTATTGACATGGAGAACGATCTGGACAAGGAAAGACGGGCAATGGAGGGGCTTTGGAAGAAAAGAGAGAAGCAAAACCAAAAAGTGCTCACAAACCTTAACCTGATGTTCAGCTCCATTAAGGGGATCGCGGGCAACTCAATAGGCACTATTACGGCTCTGGAGCTGCCTACGCATGATCAAGAGGACAGTGACAGTAATGGTATAGAAAAAGAGCCTGACGAGCTGTTTTAATAAAAAACTTCAATTTATTTAACCTTGGGGCAGCTCGCACGCCCAATCCTCTTGGTAACTTCGCCCTGAATTTCCACTTAATACCCTGAGAGCCCGGTATTTTGACTTATGTAAAGTGTTCAGATAACTTAAAAACCGTGATGGGTTTTTCCGAAATTCTTTCCGTTGTAGCGCCGGACTTAGAGGAAGTGGAGGCAGAGCTTGAGAGCTCGATCCAGTCCCCTGTGCCGCTGGTGTACGAAATTTCTAAATATCTGCTTGGAAGCGGGGGCAAGAGGCTCCGTCCATCGGTGCTATTGCTCATAAGCGGTGCTTGCGGCAACCTGGAAGGTAAAGAGAGGATTTACTCTGCCGCTGCGCTTGAGCTGATACATACTGCCACGCTGCTTCACGACGACGTTGTGGACGAGGCGAAGCTGAGGCGAGGCAAGACCGCATCTAACGTCGTGTGGGGGAATAAAGCAACTGTGCTCGTCGGTGACTTTATGCTGGCGCGCGCGCTTGGGCTAATACAGTCCTGCGGCAACCTGGAGCTCATAAAAGCCGTTACCGATGCTGCGGCAAAGCTGGCCGAAGGGCAGGTGCTGGAGGTAATGAGCGCAAATAGCATGGTCGAGGTGTCTGAGGATATATGCTTTGGGATAATTGAGAACAAGACGGCATCACTCATTGAGAGCTGCGGCACTGTTGGCGCCATATTAGCCGGCGCAGAAGACTCCTTAAAGCACTCGGTAGGGCAGTACGGGCTTAATATTGGCATAGCTTTTCAGCTCATCGACGACGCGCTCGATTACTCCTCAAGCGAAGAGGAGTTCGGGAAAGGGGTGGGGCAGGACCTGGTGGAGGGCAAGATGACGCTTCCGCTGTTTTATTCCCTTGAAGAGGCCTCTGCGCCCGAGAAAACTAAGGTGAACGACATACTCGTTCGTGAAGACTTTGAGGACGATGAGCTTGACTTCATAAGAGATATAGTGGAGCGCTACAAAGGGGTGGAAAAGACCAAGGTGATAGCCAAAGACTATATACAAAAAGCCAGGGAGTCTCTCTCTCCCGTACCTGAAAACATCTATAAAAACTCACTCAGTAAACTTGCTGATTTTGTAGCAGAAAGAAAAAACTAGAAGATCCTCTTAATAGCGGGATAACGCTCAGATCTCAAGCATCATGACGTAGGCGTCCTCACCCGTATCCGAGTAGTATTTACGCCTTACCTGTATGGTTTTAAACCCAAGTTTTTCATAAAGCTTCTGAGCTCCTGTGTTCGTTATACGTACTTCCAAAATGGCGTACTTAAGCCCTTTGTCGGCGGACTCCACGATGCAGTCCATCATGAGCTTCTCTCCGAGGCCGCTCTGTCTGAACTCAGGGTGTACGGCGACGTTCAATATGTGTACCTCATCGTATATCGTCCAGGTCACTATGTAGCCCACTACAATGCCGCTCAAACGGATCACCCGGTTGTAGGACGTGCTCGACTTTATCTCCCTCTCAAAAATTCTTTTGGGCCATGGAGACGGAAAGCTGACGTTCTCTATCGCTACTATGCCGTCAAGGTCGGCTGGGGTGATTATGTCTATTTCAAATTTAGGAGCGTTCTCCATATTAATAATTTTTTCGGTTTTATGCCGATATGTCCAGAGTGAATTATATAAAAGGGGGTTATTTCCGCTATTGGTTAATGCGGAAATTAAGCCGCGGATTTTCTTTCGATAAGTAAATTCAGTATATCCCGGGCGGCGTCTGAAATGACTGTACCGGGGCCGAAAATAGCCGTAACGCCGGCGTTATATAGATAATCGTAATCCTTTTTGGGTATGACTCCGCCGATTACGACCATTATGTCGCCCCTGCCCATTTCATTAAGCTCCTTAACGAGCTCGGGCACAAGGGTTTTGTGGCCCGCGGCGAGGCTGGAAACGCCGATTACGTGCACATCGTGCTCCACTGCCTGACGCACGGCCTCAAGCGGTGTCTGGAAGAGTGGGCCGATGTCTACGTCAAAGCCAAGGTCGGCAAAGCTCGTGGCTATTACCTTTGCCCCTCTGTCGTGGCCGTCCTGGCCCATTTTGGCAACGAGGATCCTGGGCCTTCTGCCCTCTAGCGCGTCGAATTCATCTGAGAGCTCACGCGCCCTCTTAAAGCTCTCGTTCTCGGATAATTCTGATGAGTAAACGCCTGATATTGTCTTGATAGATGCTTTATAGCGTCCGAACACTTTTTCGCAAGCGTAGGATATTTCGCCGAGCGTAGCCCTTTTGCGAGCGGCCTCTACAGACAGCTCAAGCAGGTTGCCCTCGCCCGTCTCTGCGCACCGTGTAATCGCCTGGAGCGCTTGCTCTACGGCGCCGCTATCCCTTTCATTTCTTAGCTTCTCAAGCCGCGCTATCTGTGAGACCCTCACCTGGGTATTGTCTATCTCAAGTATCTCGATCTCACTTTCTTCTTCAACCTGGTATTTGTTAACGCCTACTATGGTGTCCTGTCCCGAGTCTATACGCGCCTGCTTTCTGGCCGCTGCCTCTTCGATCCTCATTTTCGGAAGCCCTGTGTCTATGGCCTTGGCCATTCCGCCAAGCTCCTCGACCTCTCCTATAAGCTCCCATGCCCTTCGCGCGACCCTGTCTGTTAAGTACTCGACGTAATACGAGCCCGCCCATGGGTCTACGGAGCGGCATATGTTCGTCTCTTCCTGAAGGTAAATTTGAGTATTCCTCGCAATACGCGCAGAAAAATCTGTAGGCAGCGCAATGGCCTCGTCAAGGGCGTTCGTGTGGAGCGACTGTGTTCCCCCGAGCGCTGCCGCAAGGGCTTCAACGCACGTCCTGACGGCGTTATTAAACGGGTCTTGCTCAGTAAGGCTCCACCCCGAGGTCTGGCAGTGGGTCCTTAGCGCAAGGGATTTGGGGTTCTTTGGGTTAAACTCCTTTATTAGCTTGGCCCACAGCATCCGGGCCGCTCTCATTTTCGCGATTTCCATGAAGTGATTCATCCCGATACCCCAGAAAAAGGATATGCGCGGCGCGAAATCGTCTATATCCATTCCGGCTTTGATACCAGCCCGAACGTATTCGAGCCCGTCCGCCAGGGTGTAGGCAAGCTCGATGTCAGAAGACGCCCCGGCCTCTTCCATGTGATAACCGCTTACGCTGATTGAGTTGAATTTAGGCATATTCTCCGAGGTGTATTTGAATATATCGGCGATGATTTTCATGGACGGCTCAGGGGGGTATATGTAAGTATTCCTGACCATAAATTCTTTTAATATGTCGTTTTGAATGGTGCCGTTAAGCTCTTTTGCGGGTACTCCCTGCTCTTGTGCGGCTACGATGTAAAAAGCCATAACGGGCAGCACCGCGCCGTTCATGGTCATTGACACCGATGTCTCCCCCAGCGGAATCTGGTCAAACAGTACTTTCATATCCAGAATCGAGTCTATTGCCACCCCTGCCTTGCCCACGTCTCCGGGCACACGCTCATGGTCTGAGTCATAGCCCCTGTGAGTGGGAAGGTCGAACGCCACGGACAATCCTTTTTGACCTGCCGCGAGGTTCCTACGGTAGAACGCGTTTGATTCCTCGGCTGTCGAGAACCCGGCGTACTGCCTGATGGTCCACGGGCGCGTTACATACATCGTAGAGTAAGGCCCGCGCAGGAAGGGCGCGATGCCGGCTGCGTAATCGAGGTGGGTAATACCCTGGGTGTCAGCTTCTGTGAATACAGGGGCCACGGGTATGGCCTCGGGCGTCATCCAGTCGGACCCGCTTTTACGGGTGCTTTTCTCTTGTTCGCCTTTTATATGAGAAAAATCTATTTTTGAAAAATCGGGTCTCATTTTATACCCACTACGACTTGATATTTTTTTAGTATTTCCAGCATGTTGGACCGAATATGAATAAAATCGTCAACACCCGCCTTGTCGAGCTCGTCAATGTGTTCTTTTGGGTTCCCGGCTACGATAATGTGAATATCCGGGTCAGCGGCTTCTAGCTTCTCGCATATCCCGGGTGCAATCTCCGGATACTCTTTATCAGAGCTGCAAATGACCACGATTTTAGAGCCGCTTTTAATAGCCGCGTCAATTCCCTCTTCTGTACTGTCGAACGCGCCATTGTCGATGACCGAAAACCCACCGCAGCTAAAGAAGTTCGCCGAAAAACCCGTCCGGGCTGTTCTCATAGCCGGGTTTCCGAGAGGCAGCAGGAAGACGCTCGCATTGCCGTTATAATTCTCAGTCGCCATGCGGAGCTTCTCAAATGCCTCAGCGCCTCTGTATGGCTTTAATGGCCTTATCTCAAATTCGGGATTATCTCTCACAGTATCGGTAAGCTGAACCTTGGAGGCTTGCTCGTTCAAATTTGGATATCTGTTTACTCCGAGTAAGGTTGCACGGCCCGTTTCCAGGTCTGAGTCTTTTGATTTTCTGGTTTCCTCAATTTTATCTTGTATAAATCCGGATTTTAACGCCTCTACTATCCCCCCGGTCTTCTCCACTTCCAGAAAAAGCTCCCAGGCGGCCTCTGCTAATGAATTAGTTAGGTTCTCGATATAGTATGAACCCGCGGAGGGGTCTATGACTCTGTCTATATAGGACTCGTTTTTAAGTATTAGCTGGGTGTTTCTTGCCATTCTCCGCGTGAATTCCCCGGGCGCATCGTATGCAGAGTCAAGCGGCGATACATGGACCGCATTGCTCCCGCCGATGGTCGCTGCCATCGCTGCCACAGTGCCCCGGAGCATGTTTGTGTAAGGGTCGTATATCGTTTGGTTCCATCCGGAAGATACGGTTTCGATACTCATTTTTTTTTCGTTACAACCGTACTGCTGCAATACTGTTGCCCATAGCAGTCTTGCCGCTCTTAGTTTCGCTATTTCCATAAAGTAGTCAGAGCCTATTGAGAAAGAAAAGTTCATGTGCCCCGCTATTTGCTCGGCGGTAAGGTCCATAGATGTGAGCCTGTCCATGTACTCCACTCCGGAGGCGAGAGAGAACGCAAGCTCCTGCACTGCGGACGCGCCCGAGTCGCCGAAGATCTCGCCGTGAACACTTAGCCCTTTGAATGCTGGCATATTCTCACTAACGTAGGATATAACCGACTTAAGCTCTTCAAATGCACAAGGGTTGTGTGACCCGCTTAGCAGAAGATCACCGATGGGGTCCGTATCGATAGAACCTCTTAATTTATTCAGATCAATGTTTCTATTTAAGGCTTCGCTAGTAAATAAATCCAGTATCGTCATTGCCCCCGAGCCGAACTTAAAATGCACCGGGACCTTGTCTATCTGTATGTCTCTAAGGAGCGCTGCCATGTCGGCCTTATTCTCTACGGATACACCGCTTGTAGTGCTGTCTTCAATCCTGCTTACAAATGTGATTGACTGAGCGCCCATTCGGAGACTTTCGAGAGCGGCTTTATTTGCCGCTGAAATATCGCCCTCCGATATGTACTCATTAATATTCCAGTCGTTGCTATCGGCAGCCGTGCCTCTTGTATAGGGGAACTGACCGGGGGCTGAATCCGTAAGGTATGCGAGCTTCTTAAGGTCGTGCTCTGTATAGAACGGTTCTACGGAAAAACCCTCATAGGGCTTCCACTGAAGCGTATCTACACTCCGGCCCTTGAGGTCCTTTTCGACTTGCTCCTTCCATGCCTCTTTTGTGACAGGAGGGAACTCAGCAAATAAATTTTCTTTATCTTCAGGCATTTTAATCTCTTAGTATTAGGCCTAATAATAATAAATAAAAGTGAAACTGTTGCAAGAGACTTGGATTATTCTATACATTAGCAAAGCGTTAACATTTATTTTTATTCTATATTTTTGTTCCGATTTATGGTAGTATTGCACAAAATTATACGCTTAAGGGGGGTATGTACGGATGAGAAGCTTAATCTTATCAGCCTTGTTAGCGGTAACTATCTGTTTTGGATTTACCCAACTATCTTTCGCAGCCTGTGTGGAAGGCCCACCGGATACTTTTACGTGTAACACCAATCCACCTAATCCTGATTTAAACGGCATTCAGGAAGAATTTAATAACAATAACCTAACCGTAAATGTTCTGCCTGGTGCTGGAATCGACACCGAAGGGACGCCCTTTGCTGCTTGTATAAGGACAGGTAACGGGACTAGTATCTTTGATGTTAACGGTGCTGACTTCAATTGTGAAGATGACGGCATAAACTCAAAAGGAAATAATACATTCAACATTACCGACTCTACGTTTAAAGTAGGTGAATCTATTGGAGAAGCTATTATTACTTCTCCAGGGGTTAATATTATTAATGTTCTAAGGTCGATATTGGATGGCGGTATATTCGCGATAAATGTTACCGGAGGTAGTACGACAACAAACGTCACCGATTCAACCCTCACAGGAAGGTCTGAAGCCCTCTGTATGGGAGGGATTAATGTAATTGATCTTCTGCGTTCGCAGATTTTATGTGATGAAAACACTGGCACAGAATGCGATGCTGTAGATTTCTCATTTGAAGATGACGAGATAACGGTTGTTGAGTCCTTAATACGTGCTGGGGATACTAGCGATTCGGATGCGATTGAGTGCGGTCCGGGTAATGATACTACTACTCTGGGCACTGGGGCTAATCTGATAGGCCGCATAGCCTGCGGTCCTGATTTTGATACTATAATTTTTGCCATGGACGTTCCTGAGGAAGCGCTCCCGCTTGTCTCTTCACAAATAGCGGCAGCGAATCCCGCGGGTGACACGCTTGTAATCAACGGTTTGACTTACACTTGGACAGACTGCGAGCTTCTGGTAAGCCAGCTAAACGGAGTAAGGAACGTAAGACCTATCCCGACACTGTCCGAGTGGGGGCTTATAGCACTGGCGGGAGTATTGGGAATAGTTGGATTTATAACAATTCAGAGAAGAAAGGGAACCGCGTAACATAATCAGCTCTATAAAATCACCTATTTTCCCATTAAATATTATGTTAGAATGGCTTTAATATATCTCATTAACGGAGGAGCAAAAGGATGAGAAAACTTTTATTAGCCACAATTATAGCTGTAGCCATTAGCTTCACGTATACGGATTTAACTTATGCAGTCTGTGTTGAAGGACCGCCTGATACATTTACTTGCAACACCAACCCGCCCAACCCTGACCTAAACGGTGTTCAGCAAGCCGCCAACTTGAACGGTGTGACTGTTAATGTAATTCCAGGCGCTGAAATTAACACTCAGGGTCAGCCGGGTCTTCTGAGCGCAATCGATACGAATGGTGCAAACGATAATATAAACATTACCGGTGCAATCGTGAGGGCAGAAGTTAACGGTGTGGACTCAGGTAACAATCCTGACAATGTAACTGTAGTTGATAGTCTTGTAACTGCTCAAGAGAGAACGATTGATTCAGGTAATCAAGCAGATACGGTAACAGTTACTGACTCCGAAATGATAAGTCAGACTGAAGACGCAATACAAACCGGCAACGATGACGATGTTGTAATGGTTCATGGTTCTGTTGTGACGGGTCTTAGCGGTGATGGAATAGAAACGGCTAACCAAAACGATCAGGTAACCATAAGTGACTCTGTAATTACCGGTGGCCCTGGCTTCTTTGCCGTAGACCTTGGGAACAATGACGATATGCTCACTATAGGCACCGGGGCGGTATTAAACGGCGGAATAGATTG
>JGI24023J19991_10003648_pt1 | contig 10752 bp, 9 predicted proteins | sample Cruoilmetagenom1_FD_19991 | JGI IMG/M metagenome (IMG submission 19991)
ACTNCAAATTTAGATACAGAAAGTGAGTCGTATATTCAAAAAAGTTTGCATATGCTAATGAAAGATAGAACTACTTTCGTAATCGCACACAGATTGAGTACCATCCAACAAGCAGACCAGATTTTAGTTATTGAAAATGGTAACATAGCCGAGCGCGGTAAACATGATGAATTGTTAGCTAATAAAGGTAGATATCACGAATTGTATACTTATCAAAGTAGAATTTAAAGTTTAATTAACTTGGCTTAAGGTGATTAAATTAATAAATAAATAAGGATTCAGTTCCACGTTAAAAAACGCTATTATTCAAATAATTTTAATCGATGTGGTATAATAGTTGATTGTATATTTAAAATTTTAAATAAATGAGACTATCAATTATTTTACTAGTGTTATTAATATTCTCCTCATGTATACCCCTAAGGATTGCACCAAAAATTAAAGATGATAAAGTAATTGTAGCGAAAAAATTTAAGAAGAATCTACCTAAAGATTATGCTTTTATTTTTAAAGACCCAAAAGAGGCTGATGAATTTTACAATTATATTAATGTCAAACATGAATTAAATGATCAAAACGTTGAATCGAATGTTCCTGTAATAATTGATAATGAAGAATTCTATTTTTCTTTTTATGAAACAGAGATTCCAACAAAAACTTTAAATCTAGTCCCTATTCTCATTGATGCAAGTTTAGACTCAAAGGATATTGATCCAATTTTAGAGGATGCATATGCATCGCGAATTGGGAATTGGTATTTGGTACTAACGGTTACTGATTCAAAAATGCAAGATTGTCTTGAGCCTAATCATAAATCAAGACAAAAAACACTAAAGTTTCTGAGAGAATTAAAAATGGAATATTTGAATACTCAAAATTATCTTGAGGCTTTGTTAAAAAAGTAGAAGAATAGCTTTATATCTCTTTTTCTAGATATAGGTGATATTATTCGATTTTAGAAAAATTTTATTTTAAACGTTTATTATTACTTAGTTGATTCCAGTAACTTCTTTATGCGTTGATATTCTGATTCTAATTTGATAATTTCATTTTTACGGTCATCTTTTATCTTTTTTAGAAGTTGCATAGTTTTATCAAATTCCTCAAGTACTTTATCGTATAATTGAAGTTTTTCATAAATGTCAGCTTTCAAATATCTTGGCCATGCTAGATCAGCATCTAATTCAATTGCCTTATCAGCGAGCAATAGTGCATTCGTAAAATCTTCACCCTGCCAAAATAGATAAGAAGCCGCTGCGCTATAATTATGTGCTTCTTTATTTTGTTTGGTTAGTAATTCTTCATTGATCTTTCTATTGAGACTATCATTGGTAGTTGTTTCTATATCAAAACTTATTTGTGTATTGGTCCATGCGATATACATTTTCGCGTTATGTTTGATCAATTCAATATCAATATTTAAGGTTTCGTAGAAGCGTTTAGTATTGGTTGGTATTACAGTAAATCTGGCGACATCTTTTTTATAGTCATAATCATAACTGCCATATAAAGTTGTGTCTTTATTTATAATTATCATCCATTCTTCTGGGCTAGGAATGGTAAAAAGAGCATATTTCCCAGCAGGAATTTTTTGACCACCAACTTTTACATTTTTATTGAAGCTAATTTTTGTGCAATAACCCGCACCGGTTCGCCACACTTTTTTCCAAGGTACCAACGCCCCAAAGATCTGTCTGTTGCGAGCGGAAGGCCTTTCATATTCAACGATAATATGGGTATTTCCCACTTCTTGAGAGACAATTCCCTTTGGGCTTAAAGAAGGAAACCAAAATTCAGTCTCCTGAGCTGTCAGTTGAACACCCATAAAAAGTAAACTAAGTGTAATTATAATATTTTTCATTTATGTATATTATTTGATGACCGTTTGGTAGTGATTTCGTTATGGGAAAGGAGGTGAGTCATTTTCATTGTTGACCAAAGGTAATTAATGTGTGTGAATTTCCGATGCAATTAATTATAAACTGTGTTACCAATTGTTATTAAACTTAACGCATGAGTCAATGATTTTTCAGATTCAATTTCTATATTCGGTTCAACTCCTTTTTTATCAATTCTATCACCTGAATATGTAACGTAGTCGTTCAATGGAATTCTAAGAGTTAATTTGTTTTCAATAGTGAACTCGTTAGATGAAAGCATTGCACCGGCGGTATGTTCCCCAATAATTGTCGCATAATTATTATATTTTAAACCATAAACAATAGGTTCACAAGTACTAGCTGTTCTTTTGTTTGTTAGAATATAAACTTTACCTTTAAAATGTTTTTTGGAAGGAAGAACTTTGAAGTACGAACCATAGTTTTGATTTGCAGAATTAAACCATTCATTCAAAGATCCACCTGTGAACTCTGAAAATTTGCTATATTCTTCTTTGTTTGGCAATCTTTCAAATTTTTGATACCAATTTTTATTCGGAAATACTCCTGCAATAATTGGTTTGTCAATTATATATTCTACTAATGGAAAAGCTGATACATGATTCCCCCCTGGATTATCTCTTAAATCAACTATTAAATTCTGATATTTTTTATTATCAATAATTGAGATTAAACTGTCCATTTCTAATTTTGTACCACTAAAATTTCTAATTTTTAAAATGCAAGTTTGTTTATCTTTTTCTCTGAGTTCAGCAAATCGATTATTTGTTTTTGTTATTTTATCATTAATCTTTGTTTGATAAAGATAGTAGTGAGAAAATGGGAAATCTCTAACAATCGCTGAAAAAGCAATTTGAAGTTCTAAATCATCATTAATTTTTTGACTAATTTTTAACATCCTTTTTTTAAATTTAAACCACTCTTTAGACTGTATAAATTTTTGATTATAAATGTTGTTTTCGGTCAATTCAAAAATTGTATTAAAGGTTTTTTTATAATTTCTAATCGGTTTTAGATCAGTGATTTTTGCTCCAATTAATTTAGATATCGTACTATCTTTATTGATAAGTGTAATTATTAAAGAATCGTTTTTAATTATTCCATTAAAATCAAGTTGACCAAAAATCATTTGATACTTTCCTTTAAAAGAATTTTCATTGATATGGGCTTCAAAGTGGACTATTTCAGGATATTTCACTGAAGTGGCTATTTTAGCTAAAGAGAATTTGAATCCACCAACAATATCTTTAAGAGCATTTTCTCTGGTCATTCCAGTAATTTTTCCATTTTTTATTTTTGTTGTTAAATAAAAATCAAATCCATTAGGGTTATTTACTAGCCAATTTTCTTGAGAAAAAGTATTATTATAGGCAAATATTAATATAAGAATTAAGATATGTTTATTCATTTAAAGTACTCTTTTTTATAGTTCGTTACAATAAGATGTAGTGAACAATAACTATATTAATTTTATAATTATCAAAACACATTAATTTATATACAAATAATTACTGATTAGTAATTATAGCTTCAATAGTCCTAGCCAACTTAAAATCTTTATCGGTTACACCGTCAGCATCATGCGTAGAAAGCCTTATAGATAATTTATTATATACATTAAACCATTCGGGATGATGGTTTTGGGCTTCAACTTCAAAAGCTATACGGGTCATAATAGAGAAGCAATCCTTAAAAGATTCAAATTCTAAGGTAGTTTCAATAGCATTATCTACAAATTCCCAGTCAGGTAATTGTTCTAGATTTTTTTTGATCTCTGAGTCGCTTAGTTTTTTCATGTAACAAATTTAAAATATTTTATTTCTTTTGTATCCAATACCTTTCATCCTTATATATAAATGATCTTTTATCTGCCTTGTCAAAAAAGAATAGCTCAGTATGTTCGTAGCCATTATCATGTTTTAAAATAATGGTATAACCATTGAGATAATAGGTGCCTGTATTTTTTGAACCATCTTTCCTTTTAGAGGACGTCCCACCTCCTAAGTCGCCCCCAGATACAACTGTAGTGCCCGATGTGCCTTTTTTATCACTTTTATGAACCACGGTAACTGATGGACCAGTTGTACCACCACCCAACATTTCATTACCATTCATTGAAAAATTACTCATTTCAAATCTTCCATTTGGTTTAAATGTGATGGTGTTTTTCCAAGAACCAGCCGTCTGACTACCACCAGTAGTAATATATTTTTTATTTAGTTTTTCATTGGTTCTAGTTTTGATGACTCTATTACCTTCTAATTTTTTCCAAGTGCCTTTTTTACGATTTAGAATTTGATACGCCGAGCCTGACTTTCTCCATTTTGTCCATTTTTTTGGTTGTAATTCTTTTGATTTACGAATTAGAAATTCATTAGGAGGAACTTCACAACCTTCATAAGCTGTACCATCTTTAAACATTATATAGGTATCCACTCGAATACCTCCCCAGAGTACATCAATTCCACTATCAACCCAAATAGTAGCAACATTTGATAGGTTTATACCCATACCAGGTTTAGTACGAATGGCCTTTTCAATGGCCAATCTTTTTTCTTTACTGCCAATCTTTGTTTTCTTTTTAGAAGGAGACGTTTTCTTTATGCTATTTACTTCCTGTTTTTTTGTTGGAGAGGCATCTATAGAAGCTAGCGATGGATTATTTTTGAATGTGTTTTCAGCATTATTTAAAATACTTTCAATCTGTTTACCATATTTCATGATGATGCTTACATCATTACTTGTAATCATTTGAAGCATATAAACCTTACCATTTGATAAGGTTTTACTTTGATATCCAACAGATATTTTTTCATTTTGTGAATTTATATACATATTTACAATTCCCAATCCACCACTTTTTTCAGGAGTAACTTTCCAGGGTTTTAAGGGTTTCCCTAAAACACTTTGTTGCTCTTTTGCAGCATTTAACAACCAAGTTTTTTCATTTTGATCATTGAGTGTAACAGGAGCATTAACGGTATATTTGAATATTTTACTCGATTTTAGATCACTGGGAACATAAATCAAAGCGTCTTGTTGTTTGGTTTTGTTCCAACCTTTTTGAGCAATAGTGTTTTGTATAAAAAATATTGTAAGGCTTAAAATAATTATGCAATATTTCGAAATTTTCATCACTTAAATTTATTGTTTAGTTTTATCATATTCACCACTACCTAATAAAAGGTTTCCTTTTTTTGCAATTCCAATAGATGTTGTTATTTTTTTGCCATTGTCATAGATCAACTGTATGACCCTGTCATCAATTCTATACCAACCTGTTTTATCTTTTTTACTATTTCCTGTGTAAATAACTTCACCGCTACCATAATCCCCGGTATTGCCAGAAATGCCTACAGTAATATCATTAGAAAAACGTCCATTTTTGTTAAAGCACCATACATTGATGCTCATAGAGCTGGAGCTACCAGATCCACTTGGTAGTGAAAACCCCATTTTAGAAGACCAACAACCATCAAGTTTTTCGTTTTTAGATCTTGAGGATAGCTTTTCAATGAATGACATATTTTTATATGATTTTGATTGCTTCCACTTAATTTCTAATTTGTTGCCATTCATTCTCCATACTCCCCAATCATTAGGATTTTTTTGTTTTGATGCCATAACTCCTTCTGAAAAAATAGTATTCATGTCTTTGGATACCGTATGGTCATTAAAGGTTGCAACAGCTTTAAAGGTTGGTTTAAAACCGTACATTCCAACAACTTGGTATCCCACAAAAAGCAATTCCTTTATGCTAACAGTTAGTTTTCCAGCATTAATAGTTGGACGTTTAATGATTCGTTTTAACGGTTGACGAGATGTCTGAGCAGTCGTAGTTTTCGTTTCTTGCTTCTCCATGATGCTAGTAACTGCAACAAGTGCATATTGATAACGTTGATAAGTCTGTCTATTCAAATAATCTATACGCATTAGCCCGATGATATCTGTATCAAGTTTGGGAGAAAGATAAACAGCTGTTAATTCTTTTTTAGTATCATTTTTAAATTTTCTACCTGTAGAGATTATTTTATTTCCATTTGCGTTTTGTTTACCTCGCCATGTTATCTGACCTAATTTTGTCTCTTCATTGCTAACAAATTGCTTTACCCAGTTTTGGTGTGTGGTACCGTTTAATTTTGAGTTAGGAAATAATGTAATAGTATAATATTCTCCCGCTTTTAAATTGTTAGGTGTATAGACTGTAACATTATCTACTTGTTTAACTTTCCAGTTTTCTAAATTTTTAGCTTGTGAAAATGTAGATTGAATAGTCAATATTAATAATATTGTAATGACATATTTCATAATTTATTTTTTGTAATTATTATTTCTATAGTTAGTGCCATCTATAAATATCCATTTATCGGTTCCATAAGTAAATCCGAAAAGCAATTGACTAATTTTTCCGTTATCATGATGTAATTCGAGAGTATAACCATTTAATTTATAGGTTCCTGTTTTGTCAGAACCTAACTTATTAGTTTTTGATTTTGTACCATAACCTGATGTGCCACTTGCACCACCTCTTTCCCCATCTTTGTCTTCTGTTTTATGTGCAACAACGCTTCCTCCTTGTCCATCTCCACCCATATTTAATGACGAAAATGAAGACTCAAAAAGCCCATTTTTCATAAGCTTTATACGTTTCGTAGAACTACCGCCTGCTACACCAAAAGCACCCCATGAACTTGTAAAAGATAAATTAGCATCTAAAGTTTGATTTGGCTTGGCAGATTTTATTTTAACACCATCTACATTATCCCATCCACCTTTTCTATTTTGTATCTGATAACTTTTTCCATTTCTCCTCCATTTCCTCCATTTCTTAGGTTCTGCTTTTTTAGATGCAACTACGTTAAAACTAGTTGGAGGAACGGTTGGAGTATCATATGCCCAACCATCTTTGAGTAAAAGATAATTTTCATAATATCTTTCAGGTCCATATGCTGTATTATAGTAATCCATATGGTAGGTAATTGCTTCTACCTGACTAGATTTTAACCCTTTATTCGGAACGGTTCGAATTTTACGTTGTATTTCTAATTCTTTGCGTTCTTTTTCAGTTTCTTTTCTTTTATTCTCATTAACTATTCTCTTCTTTTGGGTATCTTTCTTCTCATCAATTTCAGCCGATCGTGCTTTTTCTTTATTATTTGCAATTACTTTTTTAGCAATATAAGAGTCATTACCTTGTTTTCTCATCATAGCTGTAACATTTTTAAAGGCATAACTATAACGTTTAAAAACGGTCATGTTTGAATAATTTACCCGCATCACACCCACTTTTTGAGCATCTAGTTGTATCGATAAGTAATTTGCAAATTGGGTTTCGTATACTGATTTATTACTATTAGCAACATAATCGAATTTCTTACCGACAACATTTTTAAATTTTATAACTTTAGTTAGTATGCCTAATTCGCCTTGAGTGATTCTACTACGCCAAGTTATAGTGCCAAGATTTTTTTCATTTTTATTTACAAAATTTAAAAACCAATCTTTTTGAGTAACCTGGCCGATGCTTTCAGCATTGAATAATGTAATATTATAGTGTTCTCTTTTTTCTAAATTAGGAGGTGTATAGATTTTGGTATTGCCTACTTGCTTAACCTCCCAGTTGTTGAAGTTATTTGTTTGTGAAAATAAGGCTGTATATGATAGTGCAAACGATAAGAAGAAGACAAAATATTTCATAAAACTAGAATGTTAAATATTTGTTAACATATCAACAAAGATGCCAAAAAACATTTTTGATAATATTATAAAATTGTTAAGTAATAATTTAAAAAATTATTACTTGTTTTAAACACTCTAATATTTAAAACTAAATTTACCCTTTATAAAAAGGCAATTTCACCACCGTTGCCGGAACCGCATTTTTACGAATTTGAATATGTATTTTACTTCCAATTTCTGCAAAAATTGCAGGTACATAACCGAGGCCGATACCAATTTTCAAAGACGGACTCATAGTACCCGAAGTTACAACTCCAATTTTTTTACCATTACCATCAACGATGTCATAATCATGACGTGGTATGCCTCTTTCATCCAAAGAAAAAGCAATTAATTTACGGTCAGTGCCTTGTTCTTTTTGTTTTTTTAAAGCTTCATAATTGGTAAACTCTTTCGTGAATTTGGTGATCCATCCGAGTCCTGCCTCGATAGGTGAGGTGGAATCATTAATATCATTTCCATATAAACAAAAGCCCATTTCTAATCGTAAGGTGTCGCGTGCTGCTAATCCGATTGGTTTGATACCATAATCTGCACCGGCTTCCATCACTTTATTCCACACGTGTTCAACTTCTGAATTCTTGCAATATATTTCAAATCCACCAGAACCTGTATATCCGGTAGCCGAAATAATAACATGTTCAATACCTGCAAAATCAGCAACTTTAAAAGCATAATATTTCATATTTTCCAGATCTACAGAAGTCAAAGATTGCATAGCTTTTGACGCCTTAGGACCTTGAATAGCCAATAGCGAATAGTCTTCGGATAAATTTTTCATTTCAGCACCAACATTGTTATGAGAAGAGATCCAATCCCAATCTTTTTGGATGTTTGAAGCATTTACTACCAACACATATTTTTCTTCGTCCAATCTGTAAATAATTAAATCGTCTACAATACCACCTTCATTATTTGGTAAGCAACTGTATTGCGCTTTCCCATCAAATAATTTGGAAGCATCATTAGAACAGACTTTTTGTATCAATGCTAATGCATTTGGACCAGTAATTAAAAATTCACCCATATGTGAAACATCAAAAACACCAACGCCATTTCTAACGGTTTCATGTTCTATATTGATGCCTTCGTATTGAACGGGCATATTATATCCTGCAAAAGGAACTATTTTAGCTCCAAGCGATTCGTGTATGTGTGTTAAGGCTGTGTTTTTCATTTTTATGATTGAATGATTAAATGCCCTACCTTTTAATAACCCTTCGACTGCCCTCAGGGGGGCATTTAGTTAAAGAATAGGAATTAAATAATTAGACAAATTTACAGATTAATTATCGAGTAAAAAAGATTTTAATTCTGAGTATGAGCTGATAAAAGAAGCTTCTTTAGTTTTACCTATTACTGCTTGAATTTGTGGTGGGAAATCAATACTTTTTTCGATAACAGGTTCTACCACATCTAAGAATTTTACAGGATGAGCGGTCTCTAGGAATATACATTGTGTATCCTGATTTTCTTTTTGGTATTGTCTACACCCTAAGTATCCAACAGCTCCATGGGGATCGGCAGTATAATTACAATTTTTATAAAGATCTAACATCGCCTCACGGGTCTCATCATCTGTAAAGGAATAGGAGTGAAGGTCATTTTTCAAACTTTCAAAATCATTATTATAAATCTCTTGAATACGAATAAAATTACTAGGGTCACCCACATCCATTGCATTTGAAATTGTTGGCACCGATGGTTTCGGATGGTATTCTCCTGTTTTTAAAAATTGAGGAATGATATTATTGGCATTTGTTGAAGCAATAAAACCATGAATTGGTAGTCCCAATTTTTTAGCCATCATTCCGGCACAGATATTTCCATAATTTCCACTTGGTACAGAAAAAGCCAGTTTTTTATCCTTATCCTTATCCTTTAACTCTTTATAGGCCAAGAAAAAATAAAACATCTGTGGTAACCATCGTGCTACATTAATTGAGTTTGCAGATGTTAATTGCTTTATAGAAGTAATTGATTCATCTAAAAAGGCTTTTTTAACCATGGCTTGACAATCATCAAAGGTTCCTTCAACTTCAAGCGCTTTGATGTTTTTACCTAATGTGGTTAGTTGTTTTTCTTGTACATCACTTACTTTTTTACTTGGATATAAAATAACAACATTCACATTTTTAACACCTAAAAATCCACTAGCTACCGCACCACCGGTATCACCTGAAGTAGCTACTAATACAGTCACTTCCTTTTTAGTATCTGCATTTAAATAACCCAAACAACGGGCCATAAAACGAGCACCTACATCTTTAAATGCCATAGTTGGTCCATGAAAAAGCTCTAACGTTTTGATATTATTTTCTATATCAATTAAAGGGAAATCAAAAGCCAATGTTTCAGCAATAATATTTTTTAATTCAGCTTCAGGAATCTCATTACCAATAAATTGTTTGATTACTTCATATCCAATTTCTTGGTCAGAATATCCGGTTATGGTATCAATAAAATTTTTATCTAATGGAGTAATTGATTCAGGGAAATACAGTCCTTTATCTGGCGCTAGTCCTCTAATGACAGCACCTTTAAAAGATACTTTTGGTGCTTTTCTATTTAAACTATAGTATTTCATTTAATAATTTCTATTTTGAAAAAAAGAATAGAGAAAAAAGAGCAGAGACATTAAATGGTTTTATAATACTATCTTTCTTCTTTTCTCTCTTACCTATTCTCTTTTTTATAGTATTTTTACTCCTTGTTTATTAATTGCCGAAGTATATATATGAAAATCTATGGTTGAATTTTGATATATTTCCTCCATAGCCCGTGCAACCCTTTTAGCATTGTCTTCACCTTTACATAATGCAAAAATAGATGGTCCTGATCCAGAAATACCTACTCCTAAAGCTCCTTTTTGTAAACCAGCTGTTTTAATTTCATCAAATAATGGAATTAAACTTTTACGATAAGGTTCGGCAATAACATCAACTAAAGATCTGCTAATTAATTGATAATCATTAACGTACAGTCCGCTAATTAAACCTGCTAGATTTGCGCTCTGTTTTACAGCGTCTTCTATTGGGACTTCTTGTTTTAGTACATTACGTGCATCTTCAGTTTTAACTTCTATTTGCGGATGAATAACGGTTACCCATAATTT
>JGI24023J19991_10003654_pt1 | contig 10741 bp, 9 predicted proteins | sample Cruoilmetagenom1_FD_19991 | JGI IMG/M metagenome (IMG submission 19991)
TGGAGAAAAAATTGTTATTGGACTTATACGTCTCCTTTTACCTCCTCATAGAGACAATGAAATGGCAGCTGATTATTTGCGGACTAAAATAGGGCAAAATAACCAAAATATTGAGTGGGTTGCAGTTCGCCCTGACAGTTTAGTTGATGAAGAAACTGTAAGCAAATACGAGGCATATTCTTCTCCTATACGAAGTGCAATATTTAACCCTGGTAAAACCAGCAGAATTAATGTAGGGAACTTCATGGCTGAACTAATTACTAATGATAATACCTGGAAGAAGTGGAAAGGGCAGATGCCGGTAATTTATAATGCAGCTGTAAACTAGCTGAACTGTGTTGAAATATTGATTTATAAACATCTTTCCATAACTGCCTTTGGATCGGTGTTACTGCTTGCTGCAATACTTTCTGTTTCAATTTTCAACGAAAGAGTCACAGCCCAGGATTTTGAGCTGGTATCAGGTTTTGAAAACGATGCACTTGGAATGATTGAATCAGATTTATCTCTGCGTATTATCCTAAACCTTGGTTATCTTTTTCTATCTTTCTATACTGCTATATTTATATTTCTACCCATATCAGTAAGAAAAAAGGATCAGAAGCTTTATTATATCTCTAAGTATACTATTCTAACGTACGATAAAATCAATTTATTATTTATTTCCTAAGTAGAATTATCCCATCATAGGGCTGCAATTTAATATGAGAGACAATACTTCCATCATTAATTTCCGGTACCTGTAAGCCCTTTATCTTCCGGAATTCACCATTAAGGTCTATTGTTTTAGAAGAAGCAGTAGCATTGACCAGTACAATCCCCTCTTCATAATCACGTCGCCATACATCTCTGTTACCCTCTTGTAATTTGACATCATCCAGCCATACAGATCCTGTTTCAGATCCAAGAGCAAATTGAAACATTGCAAGGGGATCACTATTTTTTGCCACTGATGCAAATTCATAGTATTGCCATTCTGTTGTCAGCTGTGCATAACTAAATTCAAGATAGTTTCTCCAGGGATCCCCTGCCTCCATAACCCAACTGCTGATAGATCTATTCCTGTCAGCTTTTGCCCAAAAAGAGAGTGTATATTCTGTATCCAGACTTACATCCAATTGGTCATAGCTTAGTGAAATTTCCCAATCTACTCCCAGTGTTTCTAAAATTTCTATACGAACAGAAGTATTATTGGAAATAGATTCTCTTCTATCCAACAAAAATGCTGCATGATTATCGTACTCATACCAGGAAACCCATTTCCCTAAATCTGCTTCACCCTCAAAATCACCACCGGAAAGAATATTTTTACCTAAGTGAATATCAACAGCTTTATATGCAGAATCGAGAGGGAAACCCAGATATCCATTTCCCTGACCTGCATTATCATACTCATCAAACCATAGTAAACCTAGATGTCCATGACCATTAGTATTTATCTCATAACTAAAATAGCCATCATTAAGCAGAGCTGTTGCCAGCCCGAATCTCATTTTTTGATAATTTGGGACAAACCGGGGGTCATCATTTGGATTACTATAACTTCCATCTGAAGTAGCCTCAGGGCCACTATCATCTTCATAGGTTTCAATCATTGTAAGATTAGGTGATTGCCCCTTGACCATCCATTCCCTATAACTACCAACTTTCGGGATTGTACCAAATACAGTTTGATGCCATGTATCATTGTACGAATCACTGTTATCAAGAGGGAATCCTTCATAGTTATTTCCATTTATTAAATTATAGTTGTCCAGACCCCAGTTAACAAAGATAATCTTATCTTCCCCAACCATATTACGCAGTTTACTTTCATAAATACGGAGCCCTTCATTCCACGTCCGATCAAATTCAGAATAATCTGTAAGAAGGGTATTTGACTGATCAGGATCAATAGTTCTGGCTGTAGAACCCTCAACAAGCCAGCTTTGATCCGGGTCGGTTCTATCCAGGAGAATGCCATCCCAATTTGGGTTAGATAATAATTCAGCAGCAACACGTGCATTGTATTCATCCCATCTCTCCTCACCAATCTCTGGATTTATAATAGCTTTTGGAGACATAGTACTTAAATTAAGCAGCCAGGCATTGGGCCAGAATATTATGTGAGCGGCAATACGAGTTCCAGATGAATGAGCAGAAGAAGGACGGACAAATCCACGCTGGACTATGAGTGTGTTGGAAACTTCATCCACTGATTTTACCAAAACAGATTCACCTTCTATTAATACTGTATCACCAGGAATAAATAATTTAAAAGTTTCTTCACCATCCGTCACCGTTGTCTTTTCAACATGAAAAGTTGTTGTTGATGAATTAACATTACGAGTCAGAATTGTTCCCACCTGGGTAAGAAACCATTCAGGAGGTATTTTTAGGATCTCATCATTATCCTCTGTATTATCATCAATATTAAAACCAAGTTCACAGGCATTAGTAGAAGTAAGAATAAGAATATCAGGATCTATCTTCTTTATTGGATCAATAAATTCTTCCATATAAGGAAATAGAATGACAAAATCATAACGGGCGATATCCTCAAGTGCTTGTTCCCATGGATTCGGCCACCACATTCCAAGACGGGGAAAAGGTAGTAAAGATTGTGAAATCGTTTCTACCGAACTACATCCAGGTATAATTGAAAATATAAAAAACACTATAAATAGTACTACTACACCGTTTTTGTTCATATTCCACCCAATTATTAATATTTTTCAGGTTAAATTCAATATTGAACTAACAACATCCAATACCCGGGAAAAATCAATAAACTCCTGCTCAAGTCTTAGACCATTCCTTATCTTATTATGCCTAAGCTCATAATAAAGAGAAGCCTCTTCACTGGTTAGTTTCGATAGATCAGCAGCTGTTGGAAATTTCTCAAAACCCCAGTGAATCTTGTGATTCATTAGAGTCTCCCTGTCCATAAGAAAGGAATTAACCGAGGGGAAACTTGTTCTAAACTGATTTAAAATTGCAAACCCATGGGTATCTATATCTCCCCAATACCAAAGTTCCTTTTTATTAAGCCATGATGCCTGAATCAAATGATCAAAATTATAGCCCCTTCCAAAAATTACCATAGCATCTTTTACAGGAGGAAATGCAAGAGCTGTAATATCATTTTCTATTATAAAAACACGTTTGACAGGTAGAGTTAATGCGGCAAATTCATCCGCCCTGACTGTTAAATCAGAAAAATTACCAATTTTCAAATTTGGATCAGGAATCCTGAACCGGACTGTTATAGGCCGGGACAAAAAACCATAGCGTACTTCAAACTTTCCTATACCAGTAAACTGCTCACAAATTTGATCTGTGTTAAGAAGAATATCCAGCCACTGGCTAATAACCTTTTTATGAGCCTCAATAAACTTGGTATCAACCTCAGGCAGGGAAAGCTGTCGGAGGTATATCCCTGGATGAGGGTTCTCCAACCTCCACCTAACAATAGAAATTAGTCTATTAATATCTGAATAATTTTTTATCAGCTCAAAAGGATATTTTGCAGACCAGACAATAAGATCAGGAAAAGTGTTGCCAAGCACAGCTAATCCATCTTCAAAAACCTTAAGTTCTGATTTTATACCAAGAAATCCGGCAAGTTCAGTAATATCATAAAAAACAATCTTTACAGGTATTGAATTACGACCAAGCTGCCGGTGATTGATCTCTTTCCATACAAGCTGCAGCCTGTTTTTTTCACACCCAGTCTTAATATTCTGAATCCAGGCTCTGACAGAATCGAAATCGTTAACCATTTCAGCAGATGTTGGCCCCTTGATTGCTACTTCAAGAGGAAAAAGTTTTTCACCCAGGGCAAAAGCTTTTAAAAACCGCCCCTTCTCCCACTGCCTGGATAATCGTAATTTAATTTGTTTTATACTTCCAAAACTCAATGTATCTCTGCCTTAACAGACTGCTCTTTTTCTACTTTATACTCTTCTATTGTTATAGACCGTATAAGAGAGTTTTTCCCCTCTTCGTTGTGTACAAAACCAACAGTTGAAACATAAGGCTCAATAATATGAATATGCGTAAGTGGAGTAATAATTAGCAATTGTAGATTAAGCTGTTTAAACAACTCCAAACCATATCTTGCAGACTCTTCAGAAGCTTTGCTAAAAGCCTCATCTATTACTACAAAGCGGAAACTACGGGAATGAACCTTGCCCCATTCAAGACCAAACTGATATGCAAGGCTTGCTGCAAGAACAGTATAGGCAAGCTTCTCCTTCTGACCGCCGGATTTCCCTCCGGAATCAGTATAATGCTCATATTCACTGTCATCTTCAATCCAGCGCTCGGAGGCAGCAAAAGAAAACCAGTTTCTAACATCTGTCACCTTTTGGGTCCATTTTTTATCAAGATCTGAAGTTCCTTCACGGCCTTTAAATCTATTTACTATAGTTTTAACCTGTAAAAATTTTTCTTCTGTATACTGTTCATTATTAGTACTGGCAAAACTCCCCTCTGTACAGGACTTTAACTCCTGACGGAACCCCCGAATATCCGAGTCATTGGAGGGAAGGGTTTCCAGTTTAATATATCTGTCTTTATTATACTCAATAGCTGCCATAGACTTATTTATATGGGTTACTCTTTCTTCAATCTGCCGGAATTCCTTGTTAAGCTGAGCCTGAAACCCAGCAATACCCCGTATTGTATTTTCATTTAACTGTCTTTTGAAGCGCTCTTCATATTTTGGAAGATCATCTGCTTTCAGCTGATTAAGGAAGGTAAGGAAATCTGGTCCCGACTCAAGGGTTGCGTCAAATTCCCTGGTCTCTACGGGATAATCTTTCCGGAAATCGGCCATAATTCTCACAACACTTTCAGACAAAATTTTTGCCCGTTTATCCAGAGAGTCTATTTTTTTCTGAAGCCATTCCCGAACCTTCTGTTGATTCTTGTCACAATTTTCAACAGTTAAATGTAGTCCATCTAAAGCTTCATAAACAAGAGGCTTAACAGCAATACCAAGCTCATCTATATTTAAACCGGAATTGGTAATAATTTCCTCTTCATCATTCAGTTGTTCCCTTGCTGCACGATTACGCTCAATAAGTGTAGCTATTTCAGTCTGTACCTTTTCAAGATCAGCTTCAATTAACTTTAATTCCGACTCCAGACGATAAAGGCTATCATTCAGGGATTTAAGTTTGTCAGAGGATTTCTCAAGTTCTGCAATCTCCCCCTTTAAATGTTCTATACGTTTGGCAGCAGGATACCAGTTTATTTCCTCATAATCATTATAAAAATCAATTTTATTAAACTGATCCCTTTCATTTTCTATGTTTTTAAGGTCTTTATAAATGTTATTAATAATGCCGGCTATATCTGCCATGGCAGATTCAAGTTCTTTCTTCCTTATAAGCAGGGTCTGAATTTTTTCCCGGTTTGACCAACCAAGAACATAACGACTTCGGTCGTTAATATCATGGCGGTCATCTTTTTCATGCCGGGAAAGGGACCCTTTGATTTGTCCCGATGAGGTAAGACCCTTCTTCGCCTTTCTAAACTCATCAAGATTTTCACAGCAGGTATAATCAAACCGCCTGTGCAATTGATCTTCCATCCAGTCACGGAAAGAAGAATCAGGCTTTACCCGAAGCTTTGAAGGGAGAGCACTATTATCAGGATTGTGTATAAAACTAACCTTGCCTTCGGTAACTTTATAATATACAAGGCGTCCACGCAGATGTGTTTTATCAACCCACTCGCTAACCTCCTTGTAATAAGAAGCTGGGACAAGAAGAGAAAGGGCAAAGTTATGAAGAACTCTTTCTGCAGCCCCTTCCCATCTGGTATCCTCTTCCTTAATCATAATAAGCTCACCGGCAAAGGGAAGCTTATCAGGAGACAGCACCAGAGCATCACATAGATTATCCCGAATACGTATTTGTTTAAGACTGATATTACTCCGTCTTTGTTTTAGAGATTCCACTTCATCAGAAATTAAGCGATGCTCATCCTTTAAACCTTTAATGGTAACTTCCTGTTCTGTTCTCCGATTCTGGAGTTCTGTAGATTTTTCCTGAACACTCTCAAGCTGGATCTTTGCATTGCTGCGGTTATCTATAAAACCTTCCCCATCTTTTATTTGTGGAAGCTCAAGGGATTTACATAAACTCTGATAATCCTCAAATTTTAAAAGCCTCTTTTCTTTCTCTGCTTCTGTTGTTTTTTTCTCACTTTTAAGAGATTCCAACCGGTCCCCGCCGTTTTCGGCAATAGCCAGCCTCAATCCATCCCGTTCCTTTTGCAAAGACTCCCTGTTGGACACCAGGCCTTCTTCTTTTATCTTTCTTTTACTTATTACCACATCCTGTTTTTCAATCCTATCTATTAAAAGAGAAGCTTTCTCAGATGCAAACCACGGGCTAAGACCATCCCGGCAGAAGCGCATATTAACCCGGTCTTTTTCAATAGAATCGAGTTTTGCTATCTTTTCAGACAGGGGTGTTAATCTTTCAATCTGATTTTTTGCTTTTAAAATTGCTTCATGGGATCGATTTAGATCTTCAAAATGGTTAATTAACTCTTCGATACGTGGAGCTGTATCAAAGGCCTCGAGCATATGTTCCCGTACAAAACCAGTCAAATTACCAACTGATTTAAGAGATACTGTTTGATGAAATAATTCCAAAGCCTGATCACTCTGTAAACCAAACCGGCGACGAAAAGCGGCACCATAGGGAGGAAAGGTGTCAAAAGGAAACTCAACATGTTCAAGAGTTTTGAGTTCCTTTTTAAGCCGCGAAATATCCGAACCAAAATTGGAAAAATGATCTTTTATTGACAACTCCCTGTCGGCAACTATGTAAAACCTGGAGGGCTGTCCTGTAGTTTCCTTTTGCCAGAAAACCTGTGCCAGGGTAACGTAATGTCCATAACCTTCATTATAAAAAGTACCAAGAATAACAGAATAAGAGTTCCTGTCCCTGAGAGCTACAGGTTTTGCCGAATATCCTCCATCGCTCCTCTCAGACTTAAAGTAACCCTGAACATAAGATCGGAGGCTTCGCTCTTTATATTCAGCACCGGCAGCTTTGTTGTACAAAACCTTGTTTGCAGGAACAAGGAGGGTAGTTACTGCATCTACAAGGGTAGATTTTCCGGAACCAATATCTCCGGTTAAAAGTCCGTTCAGGCCGTTAAGAGAAAGTTCCCAAATTCTGTTATGAAAAGTACCCCAGTTATAAACTTCCAGACGTTTTAACCTAAAACCAGCCAGAGCATCATCGCTTGAGAATTCTAATAATGTATCGGGATCACTCATCTGCAGTCTCTCCTGAAACTTGATTACCTTTTCCATATTCAAGATATTCTTCTATTCGTGTATCAAACTCCTGCAGCCACTGGGCGTCTACAAAGGCTTTGATTATTCTTTTAACCTCAATTTTTTCTTTTTTATCACCCAAAAACCGGATAAATCCTAATTCATAGACCTTCTGAAGGGCTCCATCCAACTTACGGATAAACTGAACCTCATTAGTTCCGGCAACAAAAAATGTTCCCATCAAATCAATTATTTCCTGCTTATCAATAATAAGCCGCTCTTCTCCACTTGAAGCATCGTGTTCTGCAAGTTTACGCCTAAGCTGAGCCAATAACAGACTTACAGGATATGACAGCTGACGGCGTACAATTAACTGGGGGATTTCATTATCTTCATCATTTCTTTCCCTGTTTTTAAGAAAAGCAAAGCCTTCATCCTCAAAAAACATTAGTTCCAGACCTATTACAGAAAGATAATCTCTAACCGGCCCCTGATGATCAATAAGATTCTGCCATTTTTTTATATTATCTTCTCTGTAAACCACTCCCTTTAGAAGTGCAATCAAAATTACAGGTAACCGATCACTGTTTTCAGTCATTATTATTCAACCTCTGGTTGTATTTTAGCTTTTTTTTGAAACATTATTTTAGGCATTGTTGCAGTTCTATTAATTCCATCATTATCTATCCATAAAACTGTCTCTAATTCATTTTCATCAATAAAGGCATATCTGTTTTCTTCTGCTATTGTAAAATATGTTATAAGCTCTGCAAGACCCTCTTCAAGAGGATAATTTTCAATTAATCCCCCAAGACTTACCTGTTGCTGAAGTTCAAGAACTTTGGCAATATTCTGTTTCAGCTTTAGCTTATCCACAACTACCTGGTTGTACAGAACAGATGTATCAAGGGACTCACCATCTCCATCGAGAATTATGGAATTAAGATTAATTTTTAGGGGAGGAGAAAAAAGAGGACGTTCCATAGGAAGCTGAAATGATGGACGGGTGCCGTCAATTTTCATAAAATACTGATCCAAAGGGGAATTACCCCGAACTTTAAGAGCCATTTTATCTATGTTGTCCAGAATTTTCACTATTCTCTTGTTTTCATAAAAAGAACGATCATCCAGAAATCTTCTAAGCTGTTTTGAAAGCCTGGCAACCATTCTCTGAGTCTGCTCCCCTGCGTTAATCCAGTCAAAATGGATACGTTTTAGACGGATATCATCTGTTAAATCTTTTAGTTCTTCCCGTTCAAAAACCTTATCCAGAAGTAATGTAAACTCATCCTGACTTCCGGGAGACATCAAAAAATCCCAAAATGCCCGAAAACTCAAGCCCTGTTCCGACTGGGTAATTTCATCATGCTCCCCAAATATGGTTTCAAGAAGATCTCCTTTTTCTCCTGTCCAGGCAGCAATCTCTTCCCGGACAGAACGGTCAAGTTCTCTGAAATTATGTTCAACCATCCTGAAATCCCCAAGAAGCTCCCTGGCTGTTTTACTGAACTGAATATAGCGTTCACGGATTTCTCTGGAATCCAGCATGGGAATATAGCCACTTTCTATTGCTTTAATCTGCCTGTTTATCTCTTTTCTCTGCTGTTTAAGATCGCTTATTCTTTTGTTTTTGTCTTCTTCCACTCCATGAATAATTTGCCTTAAAAGATCAAAGCTTGCAAAAAGTCTACTTTCGGTTCCTATAAAACTCTTCTCAAACAAACTGTCCATCCACTGAAGGGCCTTTTCTGCAGGAGGGGTAAGATCATAATGAGGTGTATCAAAGCCCTGGGGATAAAATTTGCGGAGCCATGCCCGATCGTTATGAGCCCAGTCATCGAGATAGCCTCCGGCATTCCTGGAAAACTCCTGTTCTGCCCCGGCTTCCTGTAAGTAATAGAGATAGTCTTCCAACCTCATGGTAAGTTCAGATTCTTCAATACTTCGGATATTTTTTTCCCTAAAAACAGAATCAAGAAACCCTGCTGAAAGAGGTCCGTTTTCTGCTGTCATAAGACGCCAGGCAGGGTGGGTTTTACGCATGTTTTTTAAGTCAAAATAATCTAAGGGCATGGGGTGATTTTATCCTTCTTCAATAGTTAAAATCTTAATATCAGCAAACTTACTCAACCTTTTATCATTAGTATAAAATATATCTGCCCCTGCATATAAAGCAGTGGCCAATTGGATAGAATCCGGAGTTTTAAACCCGGTTGCTCCCCGTATCTGTGCAGCCATTTCTGAAATAGCTTCAGACAGCGGGATTAAAGGTTCTGACAGAATATCCTGAAGTAAAGCTCTGTATTTCTGAACCAAAGGCTTATTTTTCTGCTTCATAGGAACCACTAATAGTTCCAGGAGGGTTAGTGTAGAAGTAGATAAATTTTCTTCAGCTTTAATCCATTGTCTCAGCTGTTTTTCCACACTGGATGCGAAATTATCTTCCCCTTCAATAAGGTATATAAGTGGAGCCGTATCAATAAATATCTTCATATTCTAATTCCAATTACCACGTTCTTTATCAAGCCAGTTATCTGGATTTTTACCACGGTCTGTTTTTGGATTTAGTCTCTTTAAATCCTGAAGAGATTTGATCCTAAGATTCATTGAATTTGTATAACCCTCATCCCTTAAAGGGCCAAGTCTGGCAATTGGTTTACCTGCACGCTCAAGAATAAAAGTTTCAGATTTTAAATTGACCTCATTCAGTATTTCCCCAAGACTTTTTCTTACCTTCATGACAGAAACTACTTTCATAGTGTTACTCCTGTATACAATATACTACCACATGGTATGATAATCAATATAGCTACTATGATAATTATATTATAGTATTTAAGAGATTTCTTCACTACAAAATATCAAAATAAACCTATTGACAAAATGAACACATGAACATATATTCATATGTATACAGTTTTATGGAGTAGAAAAATTGAACAAACATGATATCAAAGATGAAAATTATTTTGAGCTGGCAGATTTTTTCTCTGCTTTTTCTGACTCAACCAGGTTAAAAATACTAATGAACCTTCTTGAAGGGCAGAAAACTGTTACAGAAATCTGTAATCTAACTGGTATTTCCCAAAGTGCTATTAGCCACCAGCTTACAAAACTCAGAATAATGAAACTTATTAAGGGAAGTAAATCCGGTAAATATACTTACTATACCCTGGATGATGAACACATAGAAACAATACTCAACTACTCCCTTGAACATATTATGGAGCTCTGAAGGAACTTCTATGGCAAATACATATACACTACATACAAATAATTTAACTTGTGCATCCTGTGCAGCTAAAATAGAAGATGATCTAAAAGAGCTGGATTTTGTAAAAGATGCCAGTGTAAATGTTATAAATCACACTGCAACAATTATTTCAGATTGTAATATCACAGAACAGGTTAATGTTGTTGTTAAAAAGCATGAGCCGGATGTAACTTTTACAGAAACTA
>JGI24023J19991_10003657_pt1 | contig 10739 bp, 8 predicted proteins | sample Cruoilmetagenom1_FD_19991 | JGI IMG/M metagenome (IMG submission 19991)
CGCGGGCGGCTCGATTGTTTCTTGAGGAAACTCGGATTGATGTTGGCATAGATATCGAAATTAAAAAGCGGATACCTGTCGCTGCCGGTTTGGGTGGTGGATCTTCAGATGCAGCAACTGTTTTACTTGGTTTGGCAGAATTGCTTGAGGTTTCTCTGAGTCCTAAACAGCTTCTTGAAATGGGAAGTCGCCTGGGAGCTGATGTCCCATTTTTCATATTTCAGCAGCCAGCCTGGGCGACTGGGATCGGGACCAGGCTGGAGCCGTTGCCGGTTTTGCCGGAGGTTGCTTATCTGTTAATTAACCCAGGAATAGCTGTATCGACTGCCGAGGTTTACCGAAGTTTACAGTTGACAAAAGGGGGTGAACTGGCTAACCTTCCAAGGTTTTCTGTCGTGACAAGAGATGACCTTTGTGCTGCATTGCACAATGACCTTGAGGCGGTGACTCTGCAACAATTTCCGCTCATAGCAGAAATTAAACAGCGATTGCTTGCTCACGGAGCTTCCGGTGCTCTGATGTCGGGCAGTGGCGCCACTGTTTTTGGAGTTTATTCCGACTTTACAGCGGCGAGTAGGGCGGGTGAAAAACTGGCTACAGAAACGGATTGGCTGGTATGTCCAGTCCATCCAATTTAGCCTGACATGCAGATTTGAGGTTGACAGCAGAAACCAACTTGGGTAAAACCTGCCGGTTTGTTGCTTGGCAACTTACTTTTAGAATAACTAGCAAAAATTTAATGGGGCATGGCCAAGCGGTAAGGCACCGGATTTTGATTCCGGCATTCCCAGGTTCGATCCCTGGTGCCCCAGCCATAATAATAAAAATAGATCTCGAAAGGGATCGAAGCGGAGCGAGCGCTGACTTAATGTCAGGAAAGCGGACAGGAAGTCCGCGTCAGCGAGTGTAGGGGAGCCGACGCAGGAACCGACACGATGTCGGTGACAAAGTGGGCGATCCCTGGTGCCCCAGCCATTTTGTTGCAGTTAGTGAGTAGAAATTAGAAGTCAGGGTTGGTTGAATTGTGCAGCTGGCATAATTCAGCCATTTTGCGTTCTCCCAGCCAGAAAAGGTATGTGATCCGTGGGGATGATTAAAATCTTTGCCGGTAACTCGAATCAGCCACTGGCTCGTGATATCTGTCAGAATCTGAATGTCACTATTGGTAATGCTAAAGTCAGAACATTTTCTGACGGTGAGATACTGGTAGAAATCGGCGAAAATGTACGGGGCCGTGATGTCTACGTGGTTCAATCCACCTCATCTCCAGCCAATCATAATCTGATGGAACTGCTGGTGATGGTTGATGCTCTCAAGCGAGCGTCTGCTGCACGGATCAATGCGGTTGTCCCCTATTTTGGCTATGCACGACAGGATCGCAAGGTGGCACCGCGGGCTCCTATCACCGCAAAATTAGTCGCTGATATGATGTCGGTTGCAGGGATTGACAGGCTTTTGACCATGGATTTGCATGCCGGACAAATTCAGGGATTTTTTGATATTCCAGTGGATCATCTGTACGCTGCACCGGTTATGCTGGATGAAATCCGGCGGCAAAATTTATCTGATATGATTTTTGTCTCTCCTGATGCTGGCGGTACCGAACGTGCCAGGGCATATGCCAAGCGACTTCATGCCGGTCTGGCGATTATCGATAAACGGCGCAGCGGTCCAAACGTTGCTGAAGTTATGCATATCATTGGTGATGTGAAGGGTAAAAATTGTGTCATTATTGATGATATGATCGATACAGCTGGAACCCTTTGTGCTGCAGCCACCGCTCTTCAGGAACAGGGTGCTGCTGATGTTTATGCCTGCGCAACCCATGGAGTGCTCTCCGGACCAGCATTACAACGGATCACAGAAAGCCCACTGAAAAGGGTTTATATTACTGACACGATTCCAACTCACGAAAAACTTGCTCAGTGTGATACCTTACGGAGCATGTCGGTCAGTCACTTGCTGGCGGAAGCAATCCGCCGCACCCATAATGCTGAATCGGTCAGCTCACTGTTTGTATAAAACGAAGATTAGTTTCCTTATTGTATGGAGGATAGATAGATGGCCCAAGTAGAACTAAATGTTGAGATCCGTGAGAAAAGCGGTAAAGGTGTTGCCCGCAAGCTGAGAGCAGCAGGTAAGTTGCCCGCTGTAGTGTATGGCAAAGAACTTGGATCAGCAGCTATTGTTGTTGACCCCAAGGAACTTGAAACTGCTATTTCTGGCGAAGCTGGATTGAATACCCTGATCACATTGAAAGGGGCAACGGAGCTGGCTGGTAAGGTCGTTATCTTGAAAAACGCGGATGTTCATGCGATTCGTCGTAATATGATCAGTGCCGATTTCCATGCGATCAATCTTACGGAAAAAGCCTCATTTATGGTGCCGATCAATATCGTCGGAACGGCTATTGGACAGAACGAGGGTGGCACTCTGCAGTTGGTGCGGAATGAACTTGAAGTTCTTTGTCTGCCAACCCAGGTTCCTCAAGTAATCGATATTGATGTGACTGCACTTGAAATTGGCGACACGATCCACATTGAAGAAGTCGTGGCTCCGGCAGAGGTTGAGTTGGTTCATGATGTCAACTTTACTGTTCTTACCTTGAGCATTATCAAAGAAGAAGTTGAAGCCGTTGAAGAGGACGAGCTTGAGACTGCTGAAGGCGCTGTTGAAGGTGAAGAAGCAGCTGCAAGCGACGAGGCAGCAGCTGAGTAATCATCTGTATCTGGATTTAATGTGAAGTTACTGGTTGGGTTGGGGAACCCTGGTGATAAATATCTAACGACCCGACACAATATCGGATTTATGGTTGTTGAGCAGGTTGCTCGACGTCATAACATTGCATTGAAAAAAAAAGGGTATCAGGGGCTTTACGGGGTTGGGAGAGCTGTCAGCCAAGAAACAACCATCCTTCTGCCGCAGACCTTTATGAACTGTAGTGGCTCCAGCGTGAATGCTGCTTATCAATCCCTCGGAATTGTACCGGGGAATTTGATTGTGGTTTATGATGATCTTGATCTCCCCTTTGGACGCTTGCGGATCAAGGCAGATGGTGGCCATGGCGGTCATAATGGCCTGCGAGATATCGTCGCCGTTCTTGGGCATAAAGATTTTATCCGCTTGCGGGTTGGCATTGGTCGCCCAGAGCGTGGCGATGTGACCAGGCATGTGCTGAGTCGATTTGCTACAAATGAGCAAAAATTACTTCCCCAGTTGCTTGATGCTGCCGTTGAGGCGGTTGAAAGAATTCTTTTGGATGGAACAACTGAGGCAATGAATACATTCAACAACTATAATCTGCTCGATAAACTATAAACTTTAAACACAGAGAGGTGAAGAACGAATGCAACTGCAAATGTGGGCTCCTATTTTTGGAGTGGTCGGATTTGTGATCGCGATTGTGCTCTATAACATGGTTAAGGCACAACCGGTCGGTAATGAGAAGATGCGTGAGATTTCTGATGATATCTACGCTGGGGCTATGGCTTTTCTTGGCCGTGAGTACCGGGTATTAGCAATCTTCATTGTGGTGGTATTTGTTTTGATTGCAATCGCCATGAATATTCAGACCGCACTGGCTTTTCTTGGTGGTGCTGCCTGTTCTATGACTTGCGGTTTTATCGGGATGAAAGCAGCAACTAGAGCCAACGTTAGAACTTGTGAAGCGGCTCGTGCTCAAGGACAGGCCAAAGCTCTGGAGGTCTCCTTTAACGGTGGTGCCGTTATGGGGTTGGCGGTTGCATCCTTAGGCCTGGTTGGTGTTGGTGTTGCCTATATTTTCTTTGGTGGTGATCCAATAACCGCCAGATATATTAATGGTTTTGCCATGGGAGCTTCCTCCATCGCACTGTTTGCCCGCGTTGGTGGTGGTATCTATACCAAGGCTGCTGATGTTGGTGCCGACCTGGTTGGTAAGGTTGAAGCCGGGATCCCCGAGGATGATCCACGTAACCCAGGAGTTATTGCTGACAACGTTGGTGATTGTGTCGGTGATACTGCGGGCATGGGTGCTGATATTTTTGAATCCTATGTTGGTTCAATTATTGCGACCATAGCAATTGCTGCGGCTGCTGGTCCGGAACTATTGGCTAAATTGGGTGTTGGTGCTGGAGTTCAAGCAAGTTCAATGCTGCTGCCATTGGCTTTGGCAATGATTGGCTTGATCTTTTCTTTCATCGGTATTTTCTCTATGAAAATACTGAAAGGGATGGATCCAGCAAAAGCCTTACATTATACAACCTTTGTGGCTGCCGCTGGTTTTTTGATCGCCGCATTTATTTATATCCAGTTTGCTGGTCTCAGCCTCGGAATCTTTTGGGCCATTTTGGCTGGTACTCTGGCTGGTATTGCCATTGGTCAGATTACCGAATACTACACAGCGCACGGTCCAGTAACTCGGATTGCAGAAGCCAGCAAGACTGGTCCGGCAACCAACATCATTCATGGCTTGGCTGTGGGTCTTGAATCGACAGCTCTACCCATTCTCATTATCTGTATCAGTATTTTTATTGCAAACTACTGTGCCGGTCTCTACGGTATTGGTATCGCAGCTGTGGGGATGCTGGCAACTGTCGGTGTAACTATGACCGTTGATGCATACGGTCCGATTGCCGATAATGCTGGCGGTATCTCTGAAATGGCTGGTCTTGGTCCTGACGTGCGGAAGATCACTGATGGTCTGGATGCAATCGGTAATACAACTGCCGCGATCGGTAAGGGGTTTGCCATTGGTTCAGCCGCCTTGACTGCGTTGGCGCTGTTCTCAGCTTACGCGACAACAGTCAAACTTGAAGTTATTAACCTGATTAATCCCATGGTTGTTATTGGGATGCTGATCGGTGGAGCGTTACCATTCTTTATGGGTGCTCTGACCATGACCAGTGTCGGTCGGGCTGCCGGAGCTATGGTCGATGAAATTCGTCGTCAGTTCCGTGAAACTCCAGGACTTCTTGAGGGCAAAGAAGGGGTTAAACCCGATTCACAGCGCTGTGTCGATATCTCTGCCAAGGCAGCTTTAAGGGAAATGATCCTGCCAGGTGTAATCGCTGTTTCTGCTCCTGTCTTGGTCGGCTTTCTCCTGGGTAAGGAATCTCTGGGTGGCATGCTGGCTGGTGCAACCGTGACCGGTGTTCTGCTGGCTTTGATGATGTCAAACGGTGGTGGTGCTTGGGACAATGCAAAGAAATACATTGAAAGTGGCCAACTGGAAGGTGAAGGCAAAGGTAGTGATGCTCACGCTGCTGCGGTTATCGGCGATACTGTCGGTGACCCCTTCAAAGATACTTCTGGCCCGTCCATGAACATCCTCATCAAGTTGATGAGTGTTGTTGCGTTGGTGATTGCTCCATTGCTAGTTTGATAAATATGATGGCGTCGCAAAAAGTCTGCCCCACGGTGTTGCAGCGGTTTTTCAAGACCTCGACATACCCTATGTATGCCTTCGTCCTTGAAAAACCACTACGCCTTGTGGGACAAAATTTTTGCTTAGCCATCTGATTCATTTTTGCGAGTGCATCAAATATAGTATGTGTTGAAACTTGGAGACATGTAGCTTGAGTACATAACTCCAAATTTTACTGATTGACCTGATAGCCGGGGCTTGCGCTCCGGCTATCGTTATTTTGACAGGGAAAACATATGGGTTTCAAATGTGGCATTGTTGGTCTGCCAAATGTTGGCAAATCTACAATTTTCAACGCTATTACAACTGCCGGTGCCGAATCGGCAAACTATCCTTTTTGTACAATTGAACCCAATGTTGGGGTTGTTGCAGTGCCGGACCTGCGTTTGGATGCGCTGGCAAAGATAGTTAATCCCAAGGAAATAGTTCCTACAACGATGGAATTTGTCGATATTGCAGGACTTGTACGTGGAGCCAGCAAGGGGGAAGGGTTAGGCAATCAGTTTCTCGGCCATATCCGTCAGGTCGATGCCATTGCCCATATTGTCCGCTGTTTTGAGGATGAGAATGTTGTTCATGTCGATGGAGATATTGATCCCCTCCGTGATATTGAAGTGATTCAGACTGAACTGAACCTTGCCGATCTGGATAGTATCGATAGGCGGATTCTGCGCGGGAAGAAACAGGCTAAAAGTGGTGATAAAAAGCTACAGGGCGAATTAGATGTATTGGAAAAATTGGCAACAGCTTTAAATGAAGGTTTGCCAGCACGCGCCGTCACCCTTGATGATGAAGAGTTGACAGCAATTTCTGAGGTTCANCTGATTACTATGAAGCCGGTTCTCTATATTGCAAATGTGGCTGAGGATGATCTTGAAGGAACCCATCCATTTGTGCAGGTAGTGAGGGATCATGCTTTATCCGAAAGTGCAGAAGTTGTCACCATCTGTGGCAAGATCGAAGCAGAAATTGCTGAGTTGGAAGGTGATGAAAAGCTGGAATTCTTACAGGAATTGGGGCTTGTAGAAGCAGGACTAGAACGAACTATTCACGCTGGATACCGCTTGCTCGGATTGATCACCTATTTTACCGCTGGACCTAAGGAAGCGAGAGCCTGGACGGTTTCTGACGGGGCACTAGCGCCACAGGCAGCTGGGGTTATCCATACCGANTTTGAAAAAGGCTTCATTCGTGCGGAAGTAACCGCCTATGACGACTATATTAATTCTGCTGGTGAAGCTGGTGCCAGAGGAAAAGGTCTGCTGCGTCTTGAGGGGAAGGAGTACCGGGTCGTTGACGGAGATGTTATGCATTTTCGCTTCAATGTGTGACGGTTGAATTGACATCGATCCAGATTGTTACTTGTGTCCCTGCATTTTCCTCGCTGGTGATATCTATTTTTCCATTATGTGCCAAAATAATAGATTGAACCAGACTGAGACCAAGACCGGTTCCAGGTGTTGAACGGCTTCGATCTGCGCGGTAAAAACGTTCATAGATATGAGGAAGGTCGGTTGCAGAGATTCCTGGCCCGCTGTCAGCAATCGTGATACAGATCCTCTCCCCCTGTTTTTTTGCTTCCAGGACAACCCAACCTCCGGGTTGGGTAAATTTTAGAGCATTATCCAGTAGATTGGCAAAAGCACGTTGCAGTCTGCTCCGATCCCCTGAAATCAACAGATGAGATTCCCCATTTTTCAGTGATACCTTAATTTTTTTATCTTCAGCGACGGGAGAATAAAGCTCTACGACGTCGCTTATTATTGATTTAATATCAAGGGTTTCTTTATTTAACGGTTTGACCCCCGCATCGGTTTCCGCTATTTCCAACATTGTGTTGATCATACTGACAAGACTGTCACATTCCTCAATCACCACTCCAGACATTCCTCTGTAGTCCTCAATCGATTGCTCACCGGTTAATGTCATTTCGGCCAATCCACGGATTCGAGTGAGTGGGCTGCGCAGATCATGGGCAATATTGTTGGTGACATCCTGTAGTTCACTGATTAGAGTATGGATCCTTTCCTGCATCCGATTGATTGAGTTGATCAAATTACTGATCTCTTCAGTTTGACCATGAAAAGCGATCGGCTGGGTGAGATCTCCTCGACTGATTTGATCTGCCGTCTCCCGCACCCTTTGTACTCCAGCTAACGCACGTTTGGAAATATAGAAACCTATGATAATCCCGCTTAGCAACATACAGGAAAATGCAATCACAAAAACCTGTTGAAAGCGTGACAGGAGTAGTTCGTTAGGTGCAAGTAGGGTTCCTGATTGAAGGGTGTAGCCTTCCCCTAGGGGTTGGTAAAATATGCGTGTTTGTCCAGAGTAGCCTGGGATTGTCAGCGTTTCAAACTGCGGCTGACTCAGCATTTTAAGTTTGGAAGGATCTTCTGGCAGGGTTTCCCAACTGTGCATATCGGAAGTTGCAATGATTTTGTGCTCAGGGGAAAAAACGCGGGTAAAAACTAGTTCAATCCCCTCTCCTTCCGTTTCCAAGCGTATCTCTTCCGCAATTGCAGCTAAGCCTCCAGTGTGAAAAATCTCCACATATTCCTGCCCATCACCAAGAAATTCCTGATCAATCCGGTTGAGCAAATTTACCCTGAGGCTGTAGTTGACTATGCCAAATACAATCAGCGCCAGGACGGCGAATAAAAGCGTGTAAAGAACTGTCAATCTGGAGGCGAGGGATCTGAACATTAGGTCCTTTTCTCCAGAACATACCCGGCACCACGAACGGTATGTATCAGTTTGCTCGTCTGAGGGAGGTCTATCTTCTCGCGTAAATGGCAGATGCGTGATTCAACAACATTACTTTCCGGATCAAAATTGTAGTCCCAGACATGTTCCATTATCATGGTTTTTGAAACGACCCGCCCAGTATTTCGCAATAGATATTCCAGTAGAGAAAACTCGCGATGCTGTAACTCTATCTTTGTTCCCCCCCGTTGAACTTTTCTCCGGACAAGGTCCATTGAGAGATCGTCAACAGTGAGGATTGCCGGTTCTTCCTGAGTTTGACTGCGGCGCAACAGGGTCTGAACCCGAACCAATAATTCGGTGAAGGCAAAGGGCTTGACCATATAATCGTCTCCGCCGGTCTGTAACCCCTTGATCCGTTCATCGACAGTATTCTTTGCACTTAGGACAATAATCGGTGTGTTGATCTGCTGTTTGCGCAGGCGTTCAATTAAACTTAAACCGTCCAGTTTTGGCAGCATGATATCGACCACTGCGGCATCGTAGTCTACATCCTGAGCCATAAAGAGACCTTCCAGCCCGTCCGCAGCACGATCAACGGCATAGCCTGCCTGCGTGAAACCTTTTTGTACAAATTGGGCTGTTCGATTATCATCTTCGACCAGAAGGATTCTCATCTTGGATTCTCCAGGTTCCGCTAACCCGCCAGGAGGGGCCAGAGAGCGGTCACCCACACATAAACCGTTAAGACCAGGGCGAGAAATACAGCGGCTGAACCGATATCCTTGGCCCGTCCTGAAAGTTCATGTTGTTCTGGGCCAATTCGATCAACAACGGCTTCGATTGCTGAGTTGAGCAGTTCGACGATTAAGACAAGCAGCAACGCTGCAACCATCATCATACGTTGGTGTGTTTCAACATTTAACCAACATGCTAGCGGAATGAGAATAGCCGCTAGAAGCAGTTCCTGGCGGAAAGCTGCTTCGTGTTGGAATACAACTTTGAGCCCTGAAATGGAATAGCCTGCAGCTAAAACTATGCGTTTAATCCCAGTATTACCCTTCATTCTTTGTCCATCTGAGGTATAGGCAAAACAGTAAAATTATTCGTGTTCGACTAAAATATCTTTTTCCTTATTATAGACGGCTGTTTTGATTTTCATGAACCCTAAAAGTGTGTGGAATAGATTATCATGTGAAAATCGCTTTGATGCCACTTTTTTCAACCTTTCAGTATTAATTTCAGTTTTACTTTGATTTCCAAACCACATTAAGGCACCAATATGCTTCTGTGTGTCAGGGGCGATAAAATAAGGCATACCATGCAGGTACAGTCCCCCTTCACCGAGAGATTCGCCATGATCACTCATATAGATAAGTGCAGTTTTAAATTGACGATCATTCTGTTTTAGGAACTGAATTGTTTGGGTCAAAAAATAATCTGTATACAGGATCGCGTTATCATAAGCATTGCCAATTTTGTCTTTCCCACATTCTTCAAGTTGATTGGTTGCACAAACAGGTTGAAATTTTTCAAACGTTTTTGGGTATCTTTTGTAATAGGCAGGGCCATGATTTCCCATTTGATGGAGAACAATTAGGATATCGTCATTTTCCTGCTGATCAATGAAATCTTGGAGTCCAATCAACATCCCCTCATCCCGGCACTCATCATTACACATTGTATTTATTTTTGGAGTGCGATAGTCCTCGTAGCTGATTCGGTCGGCTACCCCTTTTGAGCTTGAATTGTTATCTCTCCAGAGGACTTTAACCCCCTCGCGAGACAAGATATCTAAAACATTTTCAGTCGATTTTGCCTTGCTGTCACTGTAGTTTTTCCGCTCCAGAATAGAAAACATACATGGAACAGAGACAGCGGTTGTTGTGCCACACGAATACATATTGGGAAAATTGATAATATCTTCATTCTTTAACAGTGGATTGGTTTCCCGTGAATAGCCATTCAGAGAGAATCGATCCGCGCGAGCCGCCTCACCGACTACCATGATTGTCAATTTTCGACCCGTACTATCGGGGTCTTTTTTTGCGTCAAGGCCAATTTTTTTAAAATCATCTTGGGTATTATGAAATACATTGGCTAAATATTTTCCTGCCGAATAAAATGCGTAGGTTGGATTTGTATGATAGCGTAGTGGTTTGTGTTCCCGGAAAAAAGAGGTATAAAATTGACTGAAAGAAACAAGCGCGATACCGATAATCAGGAAAGATAGCAGCACCGTTATCATTTTATTTAAAATTGATCTTTTGAGACTGACCTTTTTTATTCTTACTTTATAAATAAAAAACGCCGGGATTAAACCGATAAAAATTAAATACAGAATAAGTCTGGTGTTGATGAGGTCTACGGATTCATTAATATTTGTTTCAATGACATTTTGAATCATCGTATCATCAATAATGACACTATAGGTATTTGCAAAATAACTTATAAAAGAGGCGCTGAGGACAGAAAANATAAGAATTGGTTTGGTTGTCCANCTAGAACTGAACAGGCTAAACAAAATTACCAGGAAACAGCAGAAAACTACAATAATAGAAATTAAAAAGCCTATGTTATGGGAAGAAAGCGGGTAAACTTTCAGTACATTTGAAAAGAATTTATA
>JGI24023J19991_10003665_pt1 | contig 10721 bp, 5 predicted proteins | sample Cruoilmetagenom1_FD_19991 | JGI IMG/M metagenome (IMG submission 19991)
ACCGTATCGGGCAGGATCTCGCCGTCCGGTTGCATGGTGATATAGACGCTTGCCTCGGTGGACCCGTAGAGCTGCTTCAGGTTGATGCCGATCGATCGGTAAAAGGCAAAAATTTCCGGCCCGATGGCCTCGCCGGCGGTATAGGCCAAGCGAACGCGGCTAAAGCCTAACGTATTGCGCAGCGGGCCAAAAACCAGCAGATCGCCAATGGCATAAAGCAGTCGATCGGCCAGGGACACCGGCTTGCGATCCAGGATGTCGCTGCCGCAGCGTTTGGCCACGCCCATGAAGTAGTGGAACATTCGCCGCTTCACCCAGCCGGCGTCCTCCATGCGGATCATTACCGTGGTCAGGATGTTCTCGAAAATGCGCGGCGGCGCGAAGAAGTACGTCGGCCCCAGCTCACGCAGATCGTGCAACACCGTATCGCTCGATTCCGGACAGCTGACACAGAATCCAGCCAAATAGCTTTGCCCGAATGAAAAAAGATGGTCGCCGACCCAGGCCATAGGCAGATAGGCCAGCACCTCTTCGTCGAGACGCAGATTGTCAAAGGCGATGCCGTTGGCGGCGGTGCGGACTAGGTTGTCGAAACTCAGGACCACGCCCTTGGGCTGGCCGGTCGTCCCGGAAGTATAGAGGATGATTGCCGTATCGGCGCCTGCGCCCTTCGCCACCTCGGCCTCGTAAAAGCCGGCATTGGCGGTGTCGAACGCGCGCCCGGCGGCCTGCACATCGTCGAAGGAATGCAGGAAATCGTGGGTGTAGTGGCGCATGCCGCGGGCGTCGTCATAGATGATCTGGTCAAGCTTACCGCCGCCCGAGTCGCCGCCTGGGCCGCCAGGCGATCTGATCTCGATCATCTTATCGACCTGCTCCTGGTCCTCCACCATGGCGAAGCGAACTTCCGCATGGTTGATGACGAAGGTCATCTCCTTGGCCGCGGAATCCTGATAGAGCGGCACGGGAATGGCGCCGATGGCTTGGGCTGCCGTCATGGTCCAGTAGAGGCGCGGCCGGTTGTCNCCGACGATNGCGATCTTATCGCCGCGCTTTAGGCCAAGTGCCGCCAAGCCNCAGGCCAGNGCCCGCACCTCGGCCGCGACTTGCGCCCAGGTCCAGGTTTGCCAGATGCCGAAATTCTTCTCNCGGATAGCCGAGCGGCCGCTGTTCTTGACCGCCTGGTCCGCGCACAACTTCGGGAAAGTATCCAAGTTCCCGGGCGTGGCGTCGCTCACAGCACGCCTCCGGCAACGTCATGTCCGGTCATTTTACCTCCCATGGGCTGTCAATTTTATTCGGCTCCCCCTCTCCCAGTTGGTGGGCCGTGCCAGCCTTATCTCTTAGATAAAGTCCAATAACGACCCAGGGTCAAGTATTTGCTCCGATGCATGGCTTACCCTCGCTGGTTGCACTGGTTAGAGTAACGGTGGATGCGGTATGACTAGCGCCGCCGGGCCCGATTCGCCTGATTCGTGCCCCGGCCTTTTGCAAAAGACCTCGAGGAGTTACCGCCGTGAGCCAGGGGATCGACAGCCTCAAGACCCGCCGTACGTTGCAAGCCGGTGGCGAAAGCTATGACTACTACAGCCTGGAGGCAGCGTCGCAAGCTGGCCTCGGCGATCTTTCGCGGCTGCCGGTTTCGCTCAAGATTTTGCTGGAAAACCTGTTGCGCCACGAGGATGGGCGCAGCGTCACCACCGACGACATCAAGGCGGTCGCCGCCTGGCTAAAGGACCGCCGCTCGGACCGCGAGATCGCCTATCGCCCGGCACGGGTTCTGATGCAGGATTTCACCGGTGTGCCCGCGGTGGTCGATCTGGCCGCCATGCGTGAGGCCATGCAAGCCATGGGCGGGGATGCGAAGAAGATCAACCCGCTCTCGCCCGTGGATCTGGTGATCGACCATTCGGTGATGGTCGACGCATTCGGCGGGCCAGATGCCTTCAAGATAAACGTGGAGCGGGAGTTCGAGCGCAACGGTGAGCGCTATGAATTCTTGCGTTGGGGTCAGGGCGCCTTCGACAACTTCCGCGTGGTGCCGCCGGGCACCGGCATCTGCCATCAGGTGAACCTGGAATACCTGGCCCAGGTGGTCTGGACCAAGGCCGAGGACGGGGCGACGGTTGCCTATCCCGATACCCTGGTGGGGACCGATAGCCACACCACCATGGTCAACGGCCTGGCGGTGCTTGGCTGGGGTGTCGGCGGCATCGAGGCCGAGGCCGCCATGCTCGGCCAGCCGGTCTCCATGCTCATCCCCGAGGTGGTTGGCTTCAAGCTCACCGGCAAGCTGCCCGAAGGGGCGACGGCCACCGATCTGGTGCTTACCGTCACCCAGATGCTGCGCACCCGCGGCGTGGTCGGCAAGTTCGTCGAATTCTACGGCCCCGGCCTGGATGCCCTGGGCCTGGCGGACCGTGCTACCATCGCCAACATGGCGCCGGAATACGGCGCGACCTGCGGCCTCTTCCCCATCGACAAGGAGACCATCCGCTACCTGCNCTTTACCGGCCGCGACGAAAAGCGGATCGCGTTGGTCGAAGCCTATGCCAAGGCGCAAGGCCTGTGGTGGACGGCGGACACCCCGGACCCGGTNTTCAGCGATACCCTGAGTCTGGATCTGGGCACGGTCGAGCCGTCCCTGGCCGGCCCCAAGCGACCGCAGGACAAGGTCGCGTTGTCCACCGCCGCGGCAGCGTTCGGCACGTTTCTCGCCAAGGAGATCGGCGGCAAAGGCGGCGGCCGCGACGCCGGCGTGGCGGTCGAGGGCGCCAACTACAAGCTGGCGCACGGCGATGTGGTGATCGCCGCGATCACCAGTTGCACGAATACGTCCAANCCCAGCGTCATGCTGGGCGCCGGTCTGCTTGCCCGCAACGCCCTGGCCAAGGGGCTAACGGTGAAGCCGTGGGTGAAGACCTCGCTCGCCCCNGGCTCGCAGGTGGTGACCGATTATCTGACCAAGGCNGGNGTGCANAAGGATCTGGACGCGCTGGGCTTCAACCTGGTGGGCTATGGCTGTACCACGTGCATCGGCAATTCCGGGCCGCTGCCGGCGCCCATCGCCGGCGCCGTCGAATCGGGCGATCTGGTGGTCTGTTCGGTGCTTTCCGGCAACCGCAATTTCGAGGGCCGCATCAGCCCCCATTGCCGGGCCAACTATCTGGCCTCGCCGCCCCTGGTCGTCGCCTATGCCTTGGCTGGGTCCATGACCATCGATCTGGTCAAGGACCCGTTGGGCGAGGATACGTCCGGCGCGCCCGTCTATCTGCGTGACATCTGGCCGTCGAGCAAGGAGATCGGCGAGACCATCGAAAAGGCGCTGACCGCCAAGATGTACAGCGATCGCTACGCCAATGTCTTCGAGGGGCCGGAGCAATGGCAAAAGGTCAAAAGCACCACCGGCCTGACCTACGATTGGGTGGATGAAAGCACTTATGCGCGCTTCCCGCCGTTCTTCGAAGGAATGACCGCCGAGCCGGCGGCATTGGCCGATGTATCCGGGGCCCGGGTCCTGGCCCTGCTCGCCGACTCGGTCACCACCGATCACATCTCTCCGGCCGGTGCGATCAAGAAGGATAGCCCGGCCGGCGAGTATCTTCTGCGGTATCAAGTGCGCCCGCAGGATTTCAACTCGTACGGCTCTAGGCGCGGCAATCATGAAGTGATGATGCGCGGCACCTTTGCCAACATCCGCATCCGCAACGAGATGGTCCCCGGCGTCGAGGGCGGTGTTACCAAACATCTGCCCGACGGCGAGGTCATGTCCATCTACGACGCGGCCATGAAGTATCAGGCCGAAGGCGTGCCTCTGGTGGTTATTGCCGGCAAGGAATACGGCACCGGGTCGTCCCGCGATTGGGCCGCCAAGGGAACCCGCCTACTCGGCGTGAAGGCGGTCATCACCGAAAGCTTCGAGCGCATTCACCGCTCGAATTTGGTGGGCATGGGCATCCTGCCGCTACAATTTAAGGACGGGCAGAACCGGACGACCCTGAAGCTTACCGGTGCCGAGTTGTTCGACATCACCGGCGTCGCCGGCGGTATCCAGCCGCGCATGGACGTGGCCTGCCGCATCCACCGCCCGGACGGCGGCACGGAGGATATCACCCTCCTCTGCCGCATCGATACGGCGGACGAAGTGGAATACTACCGCCACGGCGGCATCCTACACTACGTGCTGCGCAATTTGATGAAGGCGGGTTAGGACGCGGTATCGGCGCCGCTGGCCAGCGTGTCGATGTTTCCGTTCACCAGACGGTGCACCTCGTCTTGGGCCTCCGAAAGAGTAACGGTCGTCTCGGGCGGGAGGTTGGCGTAGAGGCCGCGAATGACGCGGCTGGTGCCGCCGTGGCAGACGAGGATCAAGCGTACATCTTCCGATAGACTTTGGAGCCAGGGGGCGATGCGCGCTGACAAGTCGGCATAGCTCTCTCCGCCAGGCGGGCGAAAGCGCCAGTGGTCCGACTCCCGGCGTGCCCAGGCTCCGGGCTCGGCTTGCTCTATCTCGGCGACGGTCATGCCCTCCCAGCCGCCGAATGCCATTTCCTTCAAGCGCGGCTCGAGGGCGATGCTGTTGGTGTCTTGGCCGAGGCTCTCCGCCACGATAACAGCACTTTGCCAAGCCCGGCCCAACGGGCTCGACACGATGTTGAAGGCTTCATGATCGACAATGCTGTCGCGCAGTAGGCCACCGATTGCTTCGATCTGAGCAATGCCGGTTGGGCTCAGCGGCGAGTCGCGGTGGCCCTGCAAACGGTTTGCAAGGTTCCAAACGGTCTCGCCGTGGCGCAGCAGGTAGATCATGGGGGAAATCCGGACCGGGGTGATATGGCCGCGACTATCGCAAACCAGGCTGCTTGGCTCAAGGTTGATTTGGTCCCCAGAGCCTTGGAATCCGCAGAATACCTGGCGTTTCTGGGACACGAACCTTTCACCCGAACGTGATTCGCGCGTGACCGGCGGGGTCCGTATTGTCCCCTTCATGCACTTCCCCGCCCTAAGGATGGCACGAGGCCTGACTGGCCTCGCCGTTGCCCTCATCGGACTTCTCGGACTTCTGGCCGCGGCTCCCGCGCAGGCGGCCCCCGACGAGCGCCCGCCGGTGGTGATCGAGCTGTTCACCTCACAAGGGTGTTCCTCCTGCCCGCCGGCGGATGAATTTTTGACCGAATTGGCCATGCGGCCGGATGTGATCGCGTTGTCCCTGCATGTGGATTACTGGGATTACATCGGCTGGAAGGACCCCTACGGCAGCCCGATGATGACCGAGCGTCAGCGGCGCTATGCCGGTGCGCTGGGGCTACGCTATGTGTTTACGCCGCAGATGATTGTCGACGGCCGGCAAAGCCTGGTCGGCTCCGACCGGGTCGCGGTGGAATCGGCTATTGTCGCGGCACGGGTTCGGGAGAAGACGGTGCGTGTGAGCTTCCGCTCGGCCGGCGGCGGTATGGTGGTGATTGCTGCCGGGCCGGCACCGAAGGCCGGGGCCACGGTGTGGCAGGCGATTTACGATAGCGATCACGAGACCGAGGTTAAGCGCGGCGAAAATTCCGGGCGCAATATCCGCAATGTCAACGTGGTGCGCAGCGTTGAGCGTTTGGGCACCTGGACCGGCGAAGAGCTGGAGATTCCTCTGAGCTTGGCGAATGCGGCGGCGCGCGGCCGTTATGGGTGCGCCGTGATTGTGCAGGAAGGTCGCAGCGGCCCGATCATCGGTGCCGCGGTCATGATGCTAGGCAGTCTCGCGCAAGCCCAATAACCGCTGCAAATTTTTTAATCGCCTGACGTTAAACCCCGTTCCACGAGCGATGTCAGGCGGCGGCCAAACGCGGCCGGGTCGGGTAACGGCTCGCCTTCCAGAATGCGCGCCTGATCGAGCAGCAAGTGCGCCGCATCCGCTAGCGGTTCCCCGGTCTCCGCGCCTGCGGCGCCGTCCCCGGCCAGGCGCTCGGCCAGGCGCCGGATCAGCGGGTGGCCGGGATTGACCTCAAGCACCCGTTTGGCGGCATGATCCAGTTGCTGGTGTTGCTTGAGTAACCGTTCCAGGTGCATATCGATATCCCCCTCGTCGGCGACCAGGCACACGGCGCTATCGGTCAGGCGCTCGGAGACGCGCACATCCTTGACCTCGTCCGCAAGCGTTAGCTTGACGAAGGCTACAAGGGCATCGAGGCCTGGCGTTGTTACCGGCTCGTCGGTCTTGCCGTCGGCATCGGCGTTCTTTTTGTCGCCGATCATGCTAAGCTCGGTAACGCCGCGGGTGACCGATTTGAATTGCCGCCCCGCGTATTCGCGCACCGCCGGAATCCAGAACTCGTCCACCGGATCGCTGAACAGCAACACCTCGACGCCCTTGGCGGCGAAGCCTTCCAAATGCGGGCTGCGCCGCAAGGCGTCGATATCGTCACCGCTGAGGTAATAGATCGCTTCCTGTCCCGCCGGCATGCGCGCGATGTAGTCGGCAAGGGAAACGCGCCCCGAATTTTTTGTGCGCGATCCGTGCGTGGTGGCAAAGCGGGTTAGCTCCAGCAAGGTCTCGCGCTGGTCCGCGTCCTCGTAGAGGCCCTCTTTTAGGACGGCGCCGAAGGTATCCCAGAAGGTATCGTATTCGTCGGGGGCCTTCTTGGCCTGCTTCTTGAGCTCGGCGAGAACCCGTTTGGTGACCGCCTTGCGGATCTTGGCCAGCAAGGGGCTGTGCTGCAGCGTCTCGCGGCTGATGTTGAGCGGCAGGTCCTCGGTATCGATGACACCGCGCAGGAAACGCAAATAAGCCGGAACCAGATCGTCGCACTGATCGCTGATGAAGACCCGTTTGACGTAGAGCTTCACGCCGTGCTGGCGTTCCGGGTGGAACAGGTCGAAGGGTTTGCTCGCCGGAATGAAAAGCAGGCCGGTGTATTCCAGAACACCTTCGGCCTTGAAATGCAGGCGCAGCCACGGTTCGTCGAAGGCGTGCGCGACGTGGTGGTAAAACTCGGTATAGGCCTCGTCGCTGATCTCGCTTTTCGACCGCGTCCAGATCGCCGAGGCGGCATTGAGCGTCTCTTCCTTGTCGGTTTCACGCAAGACTACCGGAATGGCGATGTGGTCGGAGTAGGTTTTGACGATGTGCCGCAGGCGCGTCGGGTCGAGGAATTCGTCCTCGCCTTTCTTTAGATGTAACCGGATGCGTGTACCGCGCGCGGGCGCCTCCTCGGTGGGGGCGACGGTAAATTCGCCCTTACCGTCGGAGGTCCAGCGCCAGCCCTGGGTCTCGCCGGCCCTACGGCTCGCAACCTCGACCTCATCGGCGACCATGAAGGCGGCGTAGAAACCGACGCCGAATTGGCCGATCAAATTCGCCCCGTCGGATTTCTGCTCCAACTGACGCATGAAGGCGGCGGTACCCGAACGGGCGATGGTGCCCAGATTTTCCACCAGATCGTCACGGTTCATGCCGATGCCGTTGTCGCTGATGCTCAGAGTCCGGGCCTTGGCATCGCAGGCCAGCTCGATCCGAAAATCGGCGTCGCCGCCGGTCAGCTCCGGCTGGGTGAGCGCCGCATAGCGCAGCCGGTCACAGGCATCCGAGGCATTGGAGATCAGCTCCCGCAGAAAGATCTCCTTGTTCGAATAAAGGGCGCTGGCGACGATCTCCAGAAGACGGCTGACTTCGGTCTGGAAGCCGAGCTTTTCCTCTTCGGGAGCTGTCTGCGTCGTCGGTTTCTTTTTCGCCATGGTCTCCATCTGCGTTGCTGAGCCGGTGAATCGAGGCAGATATGTGCTATTAGACTAGCGACTGCAAGTCCCGGCCGGGCGATTTACCGGCGGGACGCGGGAGGCGGAGCATGGGCAAAGGCGACGGCGAAATGCAGGCGGCACGCCAGGCGATGGTCCAGGAGATCGCCGCCGAAGTGCGCGCCACGCGTAAGCACCTGGGCAAGGAGGCGNTGGATCCTCGTGTCATGGCGGCGATGGNCAAGGTCGCCCGGCATGCCTTCGTGCCCGAGGTCAACCGGCCCGCCGCCTATGAGAANCGGCCGCAGCCCATCGGCCACGGGCAGACCATCTCGCAACCCTACATGGTGGCGATCATGACCGATCTGGCGGCGATCGAGCCGACCGACCGGGTGCTCGAGATCGGCACCGGCTGCGGCTATCAGGCAGCGGTGCTTGCCGAACTGGCCGCACGCGTTTTTACGATCGAGGTGGTGCCCGAACTGGCCAAACAAGCGGCCGAGCGGCTGCGCGATCTCGGGTATGGTAACATTGACCACCGGGTCGGCGACGGCGCCCTTGGCTGGCCCGAGCACGCCCCTTTCGAGGCCATCATCGTGACCGCGGCGGCTTGGCACCGGGTGCCGCCCGCCTTGATCGAGCAGTTGGCACCGGGTGGCCGCCTGGTGGTGCCCGTGGATCGCTCCAGGGCGGCGGCGCGGTATCCCTTTACGGCACAGCAACAGGACCTGCTGCTGGTGAGCAAGGACGCGCAGGGCAAGGTCTCCGAGCGCACGGTCCTGCCGGTCGCCTTCGTGCCCTTGGTCGAGGGCGGCAAAGGATAGCCCGACCCGGAGATTGGCCCTGGGGGCTTGCAAGCGCGGCACCGGGGACCGATTCTTCTCCAATGACCGAGTTCACCCAAAGCCAGCTTAGCGCCGTGCTCGGCCCGACGAATACGGGCAAGACCTACCTGGCGATCGAGCGCATGCTTGGCCACGGCAGCGGCATGATCGGCTTTCCGTTGCGTCTGCTGGCGCGCGAGAACTACGACCGGGTGGTGCGGCTGAAGGGGGCGGCACACGTGGCCCTGGTGACCGGCGAGGAGAAGATTGTCCCGCCCGGCGCCCGCTATTTCCTGTGCACGGTCGAGTCCATGCCGGTGGATCGCCCGGTGGATTTTCTCGCCATCGACGAGGTACAGCTCTGCGCCGATGCCGAGCGTGGGCATATCTTCACCGACCGGGTGCTCCATGCCCGTGGCCGGCACGAGACCATGCTGCTCGGTGCCGAGACGGTTCGCGCGGTGCTGCGCAAACTGGTGCCCGAGGCCGAGCACGTTTCGCGGCCGCGGTTTTCGACGCTGAGCTACGCCGGCACGCGCAAGCTGACTCGGTTACCGCCGCGCTCGGCGGTGGTCGCCTTCTCCGCCGCCGAGGTCTATGCCATGGCCGAATTGATGCGCCGGCAGCGCGGCGGTACGGCCGTCGTCCTCGGGGCGCTGAGCCCACGCACGCGCAACGCCCAGGTCGCCATGTTCGAATCCGGCGAGGTGGATTACCTGGTCGCCACCGATGCCATCGGCATGGGGCTCAACCTGGATCTCGATCATGTCGCCTTTGCCCGCCTGTCGAAATTCGATGGCCGTAGCGTGCGGGCGCTCAGCGCATCGGAACTGGCGCAGATCGCCGGTCGCGCGGGCCGCCATATGGCCGCCGGGACCTTTGGCACGACCGGCGATGCCGGACCGCTAGCACCCGAGTTGGTGGAGGCGGTTGAGAACCACCGCTTCGATCCCGTGCGCACGCTCTATTGGCGGACGCGAGATCTGGATTTTCGCAGCCCGCGCTTGCTGCTCAAGAGCCTGGACCGGCCGCCGCCCGGACCACAGCTCATGCGGGTTCGCGAGACCGAGGATCTGCAAGCCCTAACTGCCATGGCGCGCGATGCCGAGATCGTGGCCCTGGCGCGCCACCCGGCGGCCGTGCGTCTGCTCTGGGAGGTTTGCCAGGTCCCGGATTTCCAGAAGACGTTATCCGATCAGCACGCCCGTCTGCTTGCCCGCATTTATCGCTATCTGGCGCCGGACGACGGCCGCTTGCCCGAGGACTGGGTGGCCCGTCAGGTGGCGCGTATCGATCGCGTTGACGGTGACATCGACGCTTTGGTCGGCCGCATCACCCAGATCCGGACCTGGACGTATATATCGCACCGCGCCGATTGGATGACCGATGCGGGCCACTGGCAAGAGCGGGCACGGGAGATCGAGGATCGCCTGTCCGATAGTTTGCACGAGCGCCTGACCCAGCGTTTCGTCGACCGCCGGGCGGCCATGCTGGTGCGCCGGCTCGGGGCCGGTGGCGATCTTTTGGCGGCGGTGAAGAGCAACGGCGACGTCCTGGTGGAGGGCGAATTCGTTGGCCGCCTGGAGGGTTTCCAGTTCCGGGTCGATGGGGCTGTAGACGGCGCTGAGGCCAAACCCTTGCTGACCGCGGCGCGGCGGGCGTTGACGGGAACCATGCCGGGGCGGCTGCGTGATTTGGAACGCGATGCGGACGAGGCCTTCACGCTCGATGCGGACGGCCGTTTGGCCTGGCGCGGCATGGATGTTGCTAAATTGGCGCGCGGCGAAAGCGCGCTGCGGCCCGAGATCGACCCCTTGCCCAGCGAATTTCTCGACGGGCGCAGCCGTGAGCGGTTGCGGCTGCGGCTCATGGATTGGCTGCGCCGATATCTGGAAACCGAACTATCGCCGTTATATCGCTTGGCTGATGCCGCGGCGCGCCCGGGACTGGGTGGGCACCTGCGCGGGCTGCTGTTTCAGTTGGCCGAGGCTTTTGGCCTGGTGCCGCGACGGGTGGTGGCGGATCAGGTGCGCGGATTGAGCCGCGCCGATCGGCGTGCCTTGGCCGATCTTGGCGTGCGGCTGGGGGCCGAAAGCGTGTTTCTGCCGGCGCTTTTACGCTCGCGCTCGGCGCATTTGCGGGGTCATTTGTGGGCCTTGCACCGAAAGATGACGC
>JGI24023J19991_10003666_pt1 | contig 10718 bp, 12 predicted proteins | sample Cruoilmetagenom1_FD_19991 | JGI IMG/M metagenome (IMG submission 19991)
TTCGGAGTGTAGCGCAGCCTGGTTAGCGCACCTGGTTTGGGACCAGGGGGCCGGAGGTTCGAATCCTCTCACTCCGACCATGTTATTGAAAAATTATAAAATTCTGATGGTAGGATTAGCTCAGTCGGTTAGAGCGTCTGGTTGTGGTTCAGAAGGTCGTGGGTTCGATTCCCATATCTTACCCCATTTATTTTTATATACAAATGCTTCCATAGCTCAGCTGGATAGAGCAACGCCCTTCTAAGGCGTAGGTCGCACGTTCGAATCGTGCTGGGAGTACCATTTATTACTATCAATTAACTACATTTATGCGGATGTGGTGAAATTGGTATACACGCCAGACTTAGGATCTGGTGCCTAACGGTGTGAAGGTTCAAGTCCTTTCATCCGCACCATCGTGTAGTTAAGTGATAGTAATAGTTCAAAGGCTCCTTAAATAGGGGCTTTTTTAATGCCTTAAAATTATTAAAGTATAAGTATAAATTATAAAATTAACTCAATTAACAATAGTGCTAAAAAGTAATTTTCGCCAATTCATTTTTCTTATCCTTGTATCCTATATTTATAGTAAAAAAATTAACATTAGTTTTATTTTCTAACTCTCTTTTTCTTACTTTCAAACTCTTCAATACTTTGTGTAACACTTTGCTTTAATAAATTTTCTAACTCATTTATTCGCCCGAAATTTTTCATAACTTTTATAAAATTTAAAAGAGATATCGTTCCTTTTTGTTCAAAGTTTGAGTATGTAGTTGATGAACTTAAATCTGCTTCATCACTAAATTCTTTTTGTTTTTTATTTTGTGAAATTCTTAAATTTTTAGCTCGTAAAGCAAATACTAAAGATATCTCTTCATCTGTTAGAGTATTAAAATCACTATTTACATTGAGTTTCTGTTTCTTTGTTTTTTGTAGGTATTTTGATGATTGTTGTAGTTTTTCTAAAAGATTGTTACTCATTTAACGCTCCTTGTAAATCTCTACTATTCACTTCACTTAAAAGGCGATTTTGTTTTGTATTTGATATACTATACTCTTTTAAAAGTTTTGGTAGTTCATTATCTCTTAAGTTTTTCATAGTTTCTAATGCATTTGCTACAAACTCTAAATCTATAGAAAACTCTAAAGCGAGTTGTGTAATATCATCTATTGTAATTTTTGATAGTGCTTTTCCATAGAGTGAAAGCTGGTGTTCTGCTGTTTGTTTTTCCCCTTTTGAAAAAGTGATGTCATAAGCTGGAGTTGCTTTGTATTTAAAATCTTCATCGCACATAAAAGAGAAGTTTCTACTGTGGTCATCTTGATTTACAAACATATAGTTAAATAACATTTGTAAAAAGAGTTGGTTTAAACTTTTCGTAGCTTTCAGTTTAACTGCTGTTCTTAAAAGGTCTTCATATCCTATGGTTCTAGGTATATTATAATCTATTTGTAATAATCCTGCTAGTGAGTGTACATGATATCGTTTACTATTTGACTCTATATCAAACCTTCTGGTTACAAAGTGATGGTTATCTTCAGATTCTAATAAAAAACAGTCTGTCATTTTGATACCAGCTTTTTTTGCTAAAAGAGAGTATATGTATTCTATTTTTGAGTAAGTTGATCTATTTTCATCGCCATGAGCAGTATCATCATATTTTATAATTGCGTGGATAAACCCATCTTTTAAAGCCTTAGTTCTATCTCCTAAAAAAACCTCTTTTGTTTCAAAATTGATTCCACATACAGCTTTACTTCTAGCACCTCCTACAAATGAGTGAGCAGATACTAAAAATGCACTGTGCATTGAGTGATAATCACCACCTTTTTGAAGCTCTTTTGCTTTTGTAAACATATCTTTTAGTTTAAGTGTCTCTTGCATATTGTTATCATATTGCTTAGATGGATGAAATGTTAATGCTCCTAATCCTCGATTACCTATAAAAAGTAGTTTATCACTTACAGTTGGGTATTTATTTTGATTTGTTAAAAAGAAATTTTGGAGTATCTCATTACCAAAATTACCTGGCAGGGAATCACTAATAAATCCAGCTACTTTTTCTAAAAAATACAGATGGGTGGTTTCGATCTCTTTTACATCTTTAGATAATGAGATGGGACTTGCTTTGTAACATAAATCATCTACTTGTTGTAAATATACTCTATCCCCATCTTGAAACATATTTGCAATATGTTTGTTAAATAAGTAGATTGATATTTTCTGTTTCATTTTAATCCTTATTCATATATATTTGTAATTATATCATAATATAGTATATAAATACAANTATATATTATTTATATACTCTTAAAAAACACTTTGAGCTGCTTTTTTATTNACTTCATCTTGTAATTTTCATTAAGTCACAAATATTACACAAAGTAATACAATAATCTTTTTCATTTTTTCTCCTCGTATAATGTTCTTATGAATATATAATCTAGTTTTTAACTAAATAATTAAAATTTTTAAGCTATTTATAAAAATAATAATCTAGTTTGTAAAATATCTTATTGATGCAAATCCAGCACTATTTGTATCTTTTATTTGTTCAACTTGTGTATGATTTATAATTCCACCTAAAGCTATTATTTTAAAATTTTTCTCTTGATATTTTTCTACAATCATTTGTAGATTTTTACACCCTTTAGGGTCCCCTTTATTCTCTTTATAAAATATAGGAGAATAAGTTATTGCATCTGCTCCATATTGTTTGGCAGTAGAAACCTCTTGTTCGTTGTGACAACTTATTATTGTATAAAGGTTGTGTTGTTTTGCATAGGTAATTTTATCAAATTGTTGTGAAGTTAAGTGTACACCATCTAGTTTCATATTTAAAGCTTTTTCTATATCACTATTAATAATTATTTTATCTATTTGATATTGTTGTGCAATATCTTTAAAACTTTTGATTAAAGATGAAGTGTCTTTAGTCTGTTTATCTCTAAAACATACCATCTCAACTTTGTGAGAATGTAATGTTTTTGTAAAATTTTTTTTGAATATTTCTACACTATAACCATATTCTTGCGGGTCTGTGATAAGATACGATATAAAAAAAGGAGGCTTTTTAGCCTCCTTTTTTAATTTTTGTTTCGTGTTCACTCGTTACATTAATAGATATATTGAGTATCTATTAATGTTCCTCTTCTGCCATCATAACTGAACCAGAAATATATACATAAGTAAGAATCATAAAAATAAATGCTTGTAAGATACCAAATGCAAATAAGAAGAAAAATCCAGGAAGTGGTGCAATCCAAGGTACCAACATAAGAAGTACCATTAAGAACATATCATCACCTTTGATTGACCCCATAAGTCTGAATGCTAATGAAACTATTCTTGATATATGCGATATGACTTCAATAGGAAACATTAAAGGAGCAAGTGCAGGAACTGGACCCATCATATGTCCAAGATATTTTTTAGCACCATTTTCTTTGAATCCTAAGTAATTGTAGTAACAAAATACTAAAATAGCTAAAGATAGTGTAAAGTTAATATTTCCTGTTACTGATTCAAATCCAGGAATAATACCCATCATGTTTGCTACAAATATAACTAATCCAAGAGTTGCTATAAGTGGCATGTATTTTTTAGCATTTTCTTCACCCATAGAATCTTTACCCATAGCAACTACACCTTTTAAGTAAGCTTCTATAACATTTTGTGTACCTGTTGGTACGAGTTGGATTTTACTCACAGCAGCTCTTGCTATTAAAAATACTATAATAATTGTTAGTAATAAATGAGTACCAATAATTTCCAATTGTCCGTGACCAAAAATTTCACCAAAGAATGTAAATAATCTACCTTCCATATATCTTTTCCTTTTGTCTATCTCTATTGCTTAGAGAATTTAATTTGGTAATTATATTAAAATCTTTATAAATCTTTTATAAAACTAGCTTATCAATTTTAAAATATATAGTTATTATTTTAGAAATTATGATTAGTATGATATAATCTTAAGAAATAAAATTATGGATAGAGAATGATTATAAAAGATGGTGCAATTTTTATAGCGGATGCACATTATAATAAAAAAAGAGAAGAGCTTATTGCTTTTTTAACACAAATAAAAAACAAAGATATGAAGTGTATACAACTTTTTTTAATGGGAGATATTTTTGATTTTTTATCTGATGAAATTGATTATTTCCAAAATATCAATTATAAACTTGTTGATTTAATAAATGAGATTTCTCATCATACAGAGACTATATATCTTGAAGGAAATCATGACTATAGTTTAGAAGATACATTTCCAAAAGTAGAGGTAATTCCCAGAAAAAAACAACCAATTTATACTTATAATAAAAATAAAAAAATAGCTCTTGCTCATGGAGATATATATACTCCAATGGCGTATGATATTTATTGTGAAGTTATAAGAAATCCATATCTTTTAAATTTTTTAAATATTCTTGATATTAATAATTGGTTATCAAAAAAAATAGAAAAAAGTTTGGGAAAAAAACATCTTTGTAATAAACAAGAGAATTTTGAACAATTTGTTGCAAAAAGAATAAAAAATTATGAAGTGGATTTGATTATTGAGGGACATTATCATCAAAATTATCAAAGTAATGAATATATAAATATTCCTTCGTTTGCATGTGATAAACAATATATACAATATATTGATGATGAGTTTAAATTTTTTAAGGTATAATAACCTATGGATAATTATGAATATACACAACTTTTAAAAATATTAAATCAAAAAATACAAAATATTGAATCTATATTAAAACCAAGTGAAATAAAAAAAAGACTCAAAGAGATAACCTCTTTAGAGCAAGAGCCAGAATTTTGGAATAATCAAGAAGAAGCAACAAAAGTTGCACAAGAAAAGAATAGACTTTTGAGTAAATTATCAAAATTTAATAAAGCAAATAGTGTGATACAGATGCAAAAGAACTCTATGAAATGGCTGTTGAAGAGAAAGATGAAGATACAATAACAACACTTTTTGAAGAATCAAATATTTTAGAAGATATTGTACAAAAAACAGAGATAGAAGTGATGCTTAGCAATCCAGAAGATGCAAACAATGCAATTATATCTATTCACCCAGGCGCTGGAGGAACAGAGTCTTGTGATTGGGCTAGTATGTTATATCGTATGTATTTACGATGGGCAGAACGCAAAGGATTTAAAGTAGAGATACTTGACCATCAAGCAGGTGATGAAGCTGGAATAAAAGATGTGAGTTTTATAATCGCTGGAATTAATGCTTATGGTTACTTAAAAACTGAAAATGGTATCCATAGATTAGTAAGAATTAGCCCATTTGATAGCAATGCAAAAAGACACACCTCTTTTGCTTCAGTGATGGTAAGTCCTGAAATTGATGATAATATTGATATAGAGATAGAAGATAAAGATATAAGAATAGATACATACAGAGCTAGTGGTGCTGGTGGACAACATGTAAATAAAACAGAGAGTGCTATTAGAATAACTCATATTGAAACAAATATTGTTGTGCAATGTCAAAATGATAGAAGTCAACATAAAAATAAAGCAAGTGCTATGAAAATGTTGAAATCACGGCTTTATGAGTTGGAGTTAGAAAAACTTGCAGCTGAGAAAAAAGGAATCTCTAAAAGCGAAATAGGATGGGGACACCAAATTCGTTCGTATGTTATGCAACCATATCAACAAATCAAAGATACAAGAAGTAATATAGGATATAGCAATGTAGATGCTATCCTTGATGGTGATTTAGATAAAATGATTGAAGATGTTCTCATCGCACAAAGTCAATAAAAGAGATGCTATGAAGAAAATATTAAGTGTAGATTCTAATTTATTATATAGTAAAATCTTAAAACAAGATATAGAAGAATATTTTAATAAACATGATGAAACAATGGAATTTTATGTGAGTCAAACTTCACAACAAACACTTGATATTATAAATAATCATGAAATGGATATTATTTTTATAGATATTTCATCAAAACAGTTTGATGGAATTAAGTTGTTAAAATATATTAAACAACAGCCTATACGACAAGCTAAAATTGTAGGTGTAACAGAATTATATGATCATAACTATAGATTTCAAGCCTTAAAACAAAATGTGTATAGATATATTTATAAACCTTATGACAATAAAGAGATACATGCTGTATTATCAAAATTTTTTAAAAAGAACTATTACAATAAAGAGATTAATAGAATAGAAAAATTTATTAATGTTGAAGATATAGAACATAAAGAAGAACATTTCACAAATGAAGATGAACAGCTTAAACATGAACAAAAACTAGTAGAATCATATGTTATTCATCATAAAAAAACAGATGCAAAAGAGTTTTTAAAACTGTATGAAGATTGGGCTTTTGATTTAGATAATTTAGATGATTTAGAACTTGCTTTAGATAGTTTAATGATGAATCTTTTAATTGAAAATGATTTAGAAACAACAATGCCAGATATTATCAATATTTTAGAAACTTACAATAAATTTTTGTATCTATTTTTAGAATTTGATGAATTAAGTAAAGTAGTATATTCTATAGTGCTATTACTTAGAGAGATAAATTATGAAAAAATACCAAGTTGTACCATGGTGTCAAAATTATTAATGACAACTATTCAAGATCTTGTAGAGTGGAAAGAGAGAGTTTTTGTGGTACAAAATGCTTCGGATGTACATTATATAAATGACGCAATTTTAAATAGTTATGTACAACTTCAAGACTTACTTTCTTAAAGGATAAATTATTTTACTTTCATTTTTCACAGATATGGAAGATGGGAATATTGCTTATCATGTAAACGATAAAGAGATAAATGTAGATATTGCAAGAAGAAAGTTAGCCAAAAAATATGGGTATGACCATAAAAAACTTTGTTATATGGAACAACTACATTCAAATATTGTACAAATAGTCCATGATGATACTACACTGTATAAATGTGATGCTTTAGTAACCAATAAAAAAAACAGACCTTTGATGGTTATGGTTGCAGATTGTATTCCTATACTATTTTATGATAAGGTAAAAGAAGTTATTGGTGTAGCTCATGCAGGGAGAGTTGGGACTTTTGAAAATATCTCTAAAAATACTGTACAAAGTATGGTGAATTTTTTTGATAGTGACGTAAGAGATATAACAGTAACACTTGGACCAAGTATACAAAAATGTTGTTATGAAGTATCCTTAGAAATTGCACAATATACAAAAAATAGTTTTGGTAAAGAGTTTGTCCATGGTAGAAATATTGATCTTCAAGGGATAAATAAAAAACAGTTACAAACAATAGGGATTTTAGAAAAAAATATAATAACATCTCCTATTTGCACACACTGTTCAAATGAAAAATACTTTTCTTATAGAAAAGATAGTGGATGTGGAAGATTTTCTGGTATTATGATGTTAAGTAATTAAAGAGATAAGATTTCATAGAAACTATTGTATAATGGAGATAATTTTAGATTAATAAAGGGAAATAATTTGATAGAAACAAAATGTGGATTTGTAGCCACGGTAGGAAGACCAAATGCTGGGAAAAGTTCACTTCTGAACTGGTTAGTTGGCGAAAAGATTACAATGGTTTCCCATAAAGCCAATGCTACAAGAAAAAGATCCAATGTAATAGTAATGAATGATGATGATCAGATAGTTTTTATAGATACACCAGGTATTCATGAAACAGAAAAACTTATCAATCAGTTTATGCTTGAAGAAGCTTTAAAAGCTATTGGGGATTGTGATTTGATACTATATCTAGCACCCGTGACTGATAAAATTACTCACTATGAAGATTTCTTAGAAAAAAACAAAAAAAATACAAAACATATTTTACTTCTTACAAAAACAGATTTTGTGTCTCAAGAAGAGGTATTTGAAAAGATGGAAGAGTATAAACAATTTGAAGATAAATATGAGTCGTTGATGACTGTATCTATAAAAAAAGGGAGAAAACAAAGAGACTTATTAGATGAAATTGTAAAACATCTTCCTGTTTCACCTCCACTTTTTGATACTGAAATTATGACCACATCACATTTAAGAGAGATTTTCAAAGAGTTTATAAGAGAATCAGTATTTGAAAATATTAGTGATGAGATACCTTATGAAACAGATGTTATTATTGAAAAAGTTGAAGAGAAGCCAAAAGTTGATGTGATAAAAGCCACAATAGTTGTAGAAAAATCAACCCAAAAAGGGATGATAATAGGAAAAGATGGAGCTGCTATAAAAAGAATAGGACTTCAAGCTAGAAAAAAAATAGAAAAACTAACAGGGAAAAAAGCTTATCTTGAACTTTTTGTTTCTATCAAAAAAGGTTGGACGAAAAACAAAGACTCTTTAAAAGAGTTGGGCTATAACTTCGACTAAGTTATGGTTACTAAAACTTTTGAAATTCTTGAAATATCGGAAATTCAAAGTTTTAGTGTAAAAGTAACTGAACAAATTGATGATAAACATCTTTTAGAGTTTTTACGAACTTCTATACTTCATCATCAAATAAATATAAATCAAAATACACAGTTTTATTATAAATTTATCTCCTCTTCACTTTCTTATGAAATAATAGTTTTCCAAAGTGAAGATTCAAAAAATATACCAGAACCATTTATCTATAGAGAGTTATGCAATATTAATACAAAAGAGTTATTTATCACACAACATTATTTTTGTTTGTTTGATGCTAAAGAACTTATATTATATAAAACAATAGAAAATATTTTAAAAGAGGATATTCAAACCTATATTGAACAGCTTTATAAAATAAAAATTGATAAAGTAACTATGATAGATATAGATAAGTATAATAGTATAAAAAATGATTTTATAATCAATTGTGGAAAGTATGATTTTAATTTTCACCCAATGAAAAAAGACAATTCTTTTTATATATTTTTAATATTTTTTATTATAACTATAGGTATTTTTCTTTTTTATTTGTATGGTTCACAAAATAAAGAGTGTGTAAATAATAATCAAGTTGAAAATATAGTAAGTTATGAAAAAGGATATAAAAAACTTCTAAAACTCTATAAAAAAGCGGACGAAAGTACAGTAAAAAAAGTTATAGAGATTTCTAATTATTTAAGTAGTCACAATATAGTAATAAAAAAATTACATTACAAGAATAGTAAATTACATTTAAAATTAGAAAATAACAGTAGAAAAAATTTATTACAAGTGATCTCCAATAATTCAAATAATATAGAGATACAATCTATACACTTTGATAAAGTTATAAAAAAATATATTATGGGTATTGTAATTGATGTTAAAAAATAGTTTTGAAAAACTCTCTTTACGGGATAAAATTCTTTTATATATAATTGTTATTATAGGGTTTGGATTTTTATTTGTTATGGTGGAAGATTTTGTACTTGTTGAAGATGAGAATAGAACATTACAGTACAATAAACATTTAACTATTAAAAGTTTATCAAATAAAATTACAATCAAAAATAATAAAAGTATTTTAGAATATATAGAAAATGAGCTATCAAAAAGTGATATTTTTATAGACACTATAAAAAGTACAAAACAAATTATATCATTAACTATAAGTGGTGACTTTGAAATAGTAATAACTGCTTTACAAGAGTTAGACTATCATCTTATCATGGAAGAATTTTTTTTAAACAAAAGTGAAGGAGATGATAATAGGGTACAAGTGAGAGTTGTATTTTTAAATCATTATTTTTTAAATCAAAATAAAAAACTCAATGGGGTCAAAAATATAATTACATTTTTTGAAAATAATAGAACAAAAATAATACCAAAAATACAAACGCAACCTATAGTAATAGATGCAATTATAGATGATGAAGTTTTTATAGAGAGTGAATGGTATAAAAAAAAAGATAGTTATTTAGATTATAAGATTGTAGAAATAGAAAAAGATTTTATAAAACTTTTACATATAAAAACTACAAAAACAAAAATTATAAGGTTACAAAATGACTAAAAATAGTTTATTGGATTTTGATATAGAGTATGAAATATTGGAAAATTTAGATAATGATAAATTATATGAATATAATATTATGCCACTTTACAAAGAGCAATTATTTATCATCATAGCTACTTCGAAAGAACAAAAGAATATAGATGAGTTAGTTGATATTTTTAATCAACCAATTAAACTTATAAATGTAAAGCATCAAGAGTTACAGTTTGAATGGAAACATCTTAATTTGAAAAAAAAGCTATACTATTTAGCAAAAAAAGCTATTAACCATAATAGTAAAGAGAATAACAACTCTTATATTTTAGAATTTATTGATGAGGTATTAAAGTTTAGTATTGAGAACAATGTAAGTGATATCCATTTTGAATGTTTTGAGAATAGTATTGTATTACGCTGTCGAATTGATGGGGTATTAAATCAATTTTTTAGATTTAAAATATCTTTGTATGGAGTGATTAGTTCTATTGTAAAATATTTAGGAAATCTTGATTTAGCCCAAAAAAGGTTGCCACTAAATTCAAGAGTCACCAGAGTTATTAATGCTATAAATTATGATATAAGAATATCAACCATGCCTACTATTCATGGTGAGTCTATAGTGTTGCGGATACTTGATAACGGTAATATATCAAAAAACTTACACGATATTGGATTTGAATCTCAAACATTACAAGCAATTGAAAATATATTAACTCTTCATCAAGGGCTAGTTCTTGTTACAGGACCTACAGGAAGTGGTAAAACAACAACCTTATATTCAATGATAAATAAAGTGAAT
>JGI24023J19991_10003667_pt1 | contig 10717 bp, 10 predicted proteins | sample Cruoilmetagenom1_FD_19991 | JGI IMG/M metagenome (IMG submission 19991)
GCTCTTTTCTTCAACATCTTCAGCGGATGCTTGAATCTCTTCAGGAACTGCCTCTTCATGAACTTCTGCCTGTGAGTCTAGAGCTTCTTCTTGATTCTGTTTTTCTATAGTTTCCGGAGTTTCTTTTTCTGACATTCTTTCCTCGTATAATCTTAGAGTGTTACTGCAATTTAATATGGACCGAAAGCATATTCCTGAGCCATTTTAAGCTGATATTTAAGCTCAGATACTATTTTTCTTTGTAGATCACTCCAAGCCACCATACCGTAATACTGAGCATCATCATCAAGAATAAATAGATGAGAAATGCTGTTGTCATTCATAAGATCCATACAGGCTAATATAGATGTGTCTAAACCAACGGTGTGAAGTGTGGTACTCATTATTTCATGGACTTTTACTTCAGTTGGTTTCTTTCCTAGTGCTACAACTTTTGTGGAAAAGTCAGTATGACCGACAACGCCTACTATTTCACCATTACTCATTACGCCCGTTGTCCTGACTTTGAAATTCCTGAGTTTGAGCGCAGCCACGTTAGCGGTATCTTTAGCATCCACAAAGAAAACCCTGTCTCTTTCGCCTATTAAATCGCGAACTTTTAAATCTTCTAACATGGGTAGATACCTCCTATGTATAGATTCTTGGCAAAACTAATTATGGTACAAATAACTTCTATGAACAATATAACTGAATTTTAATTTTTCTAAAATTCCCAACCAATTAAAGAATATCACAAAAACACCTATGAATGAAGCCCCTTTTTTTAGTCCCCGTTCTTTTTTCAATTAGTGGAAAATTAACTGAAAATATTAAAAAATGGATTTTCAGTTAATTTTTAAGATCTCAAAACTCAAAGAGCTTGCATTCATAGCTACCTACTAATAAAATATATGTATAATTTTTGAAGCAATTTCGTTTTTTTATACATCTAAACATTCAGAAATATAATAATCAGGAGGATTATGATGGCAGAATATGTACATCCGGAAGTATTAGTTAGTACCCAATGGGTAGCTGACCATGCAAATGACCCGAATGTCAGAATTGTAGAATCTGACGAGGACGTTCTTTTGTACGAAGTTGGTCATATTGAAAACGCTATAAAAATAGATTGGCAGACAGATCTTCAGGATCAATTAATCAGAGATTATATTGATAAGGAGAAGTTTGAAAAGCTGCTTTCAGAAAAAGGAATCTCTAATGATTCTACAGTTGTTTTCTACGGAGATAAGAGCAACTGGTGGGCATGCTATGCAATGTGGGTATTTAAGCTTTTTGGTCACGAGAACTGCCTCATTATGAACGGCGGCAGACAAAAGTGGATAGAAGAGGAACGCCCAATTACAAAAGATGTTCCTAATTTTCCTGCTACAGATTACAAAGTCTCTGGCACAAACGATGCAATAAGAGCCTTCAGAGATGATGTGGTTACTCATATTGGGTCGGGCAACCCTCTTATAGACGTACGTTCGCCTAAAGAATTTTCTGGTGAGCTCCTTCATATGGAGGCCTATCCTCAAGAGGGCGCTCTTAGAGGGGGACATATTCCCGGTGCTGATAATGTGCCGTGGGCTACAGCAGCAAATGAAGACGGCACTTTTAAATCTGCAGATGATCTCCAGTCAATATATATGGAAGGTAAGGGTTTAAAAGAAGGTGATGATATTATCGCTTATTGCAGAATTGGAGAGAGGTCTTCTCATACTTGGTTCGTGCTAACATACTTGCTTGGTTTTAAAGATGTTAAAAACTATGATGGATCATGGACTGAGTGGGGTAACCTCGTAAAAGCGCCAATTGAAAAGTAAAACCAATAAATTGTGAACGATAAAAAGGGATGCTTCGATATTCGTTGCATCCCTTTTTAATTAGATATATGACGAAGATAGAAGAAATAATAGAAGCATTTCAGGAAGCTGATTATCAGGAAACACTGGCGATGCTGTTAGACTATTCTGAAAGTCTTCCGAAGCTGCCTGAAAAATACATTGAGCAGAGGAACTCTGGTTTTAATCGTGTTCCTGAATGTGAGACTCCTGTATTTGTGTGGATTGAAATAAGTGATGGATTGGTTCATATTGATGCTGATGTTCCCGAAGAGTCTCCTACCGTAAGGGGCTTTGTTAGTCTTTTAGTCGATTCTTTTAATGGTGCTACTCCCGAAGAGGTAGAATCAGCACCTCTAAATTTAGTACACAACCTTGGGCTAGACCAAAAGCTGGGAACAAGACGCATGTTTGGATTAAGTGCTGTTTATAATAGAATTAAAAGCGGGGTTAAAGCAGCAAGCGGTATACAGTAATCTTCCCACTTATAAAAACTCGACTAAAATGAGAAACCAAGAACAATTTATGGAGCTGATTCTTGATCACTATGAGAATCCCAGAAATCATGGGACTCTTGAGCTTGCCGATGTTATACAGGAGGGTGGCAATCCAGGATGTGGAGACATCATAAAGATTTATTTGAATGTCGACTCTAAGGGTGTCGCAAATGAAATTAGTTTTTCCGGCGAGGGCTGTATGATTAGCCAAGCAGGGGCATCATTACTACTTGAGAATATGCAAGGCAAGCCAATTGAAAGTATTGAGGAAATGTCTCCTGATATCGTTAAAGAGATATTGGGGAAGAAGCTTGTCTCCACCCGTCCTAAGTGTGCAATGTTAGGCTTTAATACCGTAAAGAAAGCTATTAAAGAATTTAAAAAACAACAGATGCTGGCTAGCATTCAGGATTCAAAACAAAGTTAACTCTAATAAACATTATTCGCTGAAGCATTGTTCTAAACTTTCTTTAATCAGACTTTGATTTTACGATATACATATTGGGGTTTTGCAACCTCACTGCTTGTAGTCTTTGCTGCATTATATAAGTAAATCTTTTAAGCAACTCATACCCCAGGTCGTGGTCTTCTTCACATTTCGCTAGTAAAAAGCTTCCGTCCAATGCAACGGCATTTGTAGGAGCTACAGCTTTAGCATCAAAGTGTGCTTTGTATGGAGGGAATAACCATCCCCAGCCTAAAATGTCCCCTTCGCCAAGCATTTGAATTGTAATTGGATCTCTATCTGGAGCAAGTGTAGTCTCAAGAGCTACAATGCCCTCCTGAATAATATAAAATTTCTCGGCTTTCTCATCTTCTCCGAAGATTAGATCGCCTGTGTCAAAGCTGACATCTGAAGCCTTTTCTATAATCATATCCAGATAATTTTGATCAAGTCCTTTGAAGCAGTAATGTTCGCTAATAATCTTTTCGAGTTTTTCCATGATTATCTCCCGCACTTAAGAATATGATTTTGTTTATTATTATATCATTTTTAGATGCCCAATATAGATGCAATTTGAAAATTCTTGAATGTCTAAAGAGAAACAAACTTTCTCATTGCCATAACTAGTCTTTCATAAACTCTATAATGTCACTTAGTAATGCGTATACTTAGAATAAACTTAGTTGAAATATTTATGGTCATTGAAGTGAAATGAAAAAACTCTACATACCTTCTAATGAATCAGAGCTTGTATTTATAAAGAGCGTGCTTGAAGCTGACGAGGTGCCGTTTTATGTGCAGAATGATAACTTTGGCTCGCTTTATTCTGGTGCTTATATGAATTACTTCAATGCCAAAACTATTATGGTTTCTGAAGAGTACTATGAAGAGGCAAAAGAAATCATAAAAAGTGTTATCAAGGATGCGGAATTTCCAGGTGTTCAAACAAAAGAACCACCAGGAGTATCTGATCTGTTTGATAGCCTAATGAGCTTTTTGAGTTTTGGGTTCTATTCTCCGGCTAAGAATAAAAGTAACAAAACTACTCATTCTGATAAGTAGGCCAATTTTAAGACCTCACAGCTTATAAATAATTTTGTTATTCTTGACCAAATGTTGTGTTCTTTTAAATTAACGGGTATAAATTTGCTCTCTAATTTTTATTAAGTTCTTATTATAAGGAATAAGGGTAGGCCAATGATAGTTGGGATTCCAAAAGAAACATTTCCCGGTGAGAACAGAGTAGCTATAGTTCCTGCTACAGTTCCATCACTTCAAAAGTCTGGATTTATAGTTCATCTTCAATCTGGAGCTGGGCTTAATGCTGGTTTTCCAGATAAGCTCTATGAAGATCAGGGGGCTGTGATTTCTGACCGAGCTGAGGTCTTTGCAAAAGCCAATGTGCTTTTGCAGATCAGGACTGTTGGTACAAACCCTGAAACTGATTCAAACGATATTGGAGCTCTTAAAGAGGGGCAAATTGTTATTGGTTTGATTGACGCGTTAACCAATGTTGATGCTGTTAAGTCTCTTGCTGCAAGTAAAGTCAAATCATTCGCACTAGAGCTTGTGCCAAGAATCACTAGAGCACAGGCTATGGACGTTCTTTCCTCGCAGGCTAACTTAGCTGGTTATAAAGCTGCCCTAATTGCCGCAGATTCAATGCCCAGAATATTTCCAATGATGATGACGGCTGCTGGAACAATCACTCCGGCAAGAGTGTTAGTTATTGGTGCTGGTGTTGCAGGACTTCAGGCAATTGCAACTGCTAACCGTCTTGGATCTATTGTTTCTGCATACGATATCCGCCCTGCAGTAAAAGAGCAGGTTCAAAGTTTGGGAGCTAAATTTGTAGAGCTTGAACTTGAAACAGGTGAAGCTGAAGATAAAGGCGGCTACGCCAAGGCTATGGATGAGGAGTTCTACAAAAAGCAGCGCGAGCTTATGGCAAAAGTAGTTGCAGAAAATGACGCAGTTATTTCAACTGCTGCAATACCGGGTAAAAAAGCTCCTATTCTAATTACACAAGAAATGGTTGAGGGGATGAAGCCTGGCTCAGTAATTGTTGATCTGGCTGCGGAAAGCGGCGGCAACTGTGAAGCTACTAAAGCTGGAGAAACAGTTGATGTGGGTGGAGTCAAGGTAATAGGCCCTGTAAATGTTCCTTCAAGTGTGCCTTATCATGCAAGCCAGATGTATGCAAAAAATATAGCAAATCTTCTTCTCTTAATGGTTAAAGAGGAAGAGTTAAAAATAGATTTAGAAGATGAAATACTAAAAGAATCACTTGTTACCGATGGTGGGAATGTAGTAAACGATAGAGTCAAAGAAAGCTTGAGTCTTTAAAGAATTTAATATAGGGGGTTTATGATAATGGATAGCTTCGCAATGGTTTTTACAATTTTTGTATTAGCGGCTTTTATAGGCTTTGAAGTTATTGCTAAGGTTCCTCCAACGCTACACACGCCTTTAATGTCCGGCTCAAACGCTATTTCCGGGATTATTTTAATTGGTGCTCTTCTTTCCGCCGGAGCACAGCACACATGGCTTACCGCAGGGCTGGGTTTTGTGGCAGTTGTACTTGCAACAATTAATGTTGTTGGTGGATTCATGGTAACAAATAGAATGTTAGAAATGTTTAAGAGGAAGGATTAAGGTATGTCTTCTGGACTTGTAAATATTGCTTATTTGGTAGCTGCTAGCTTATTTATATTCGGACTAAAAGGTTTATCGCATCCGAGAACCGCTGTAAGAGGGAACCAATTAGGCGCACTTGGAATGCTGTTGGCTATTGTAATTACTTTAGTTGACCAAAGCATTATTGGTTACGAAATAATAATTGCCGGAGTTGTGATTGGAGGCGCTATTGGTGCTATATTGGCTGTCAGAATACAAATGACATCAATGCCCGAGCTTGTTGCGCTGTTCAATGGTTTTGGGGGCCTTGCCTCTATTTTAGTTGCAGGAGCAGCTCTACTAGAAGTTCCATATTTAGTTGGTTCAGGATCCGTAGCGTTAAACGCTCAGTTCTCCCTCTCGATATTCGCATCAGGTTTAATTGGGGCTGTAACATTCTGGGGAAGTTTAGTAGCCTTTGGCAAGCTTCAGGGGAAAGTAAACGATGGGGCTGTACGCTATCCCGCTGACCAGTTAGTCAAAATACTGCTCGCTATAATTGCACTTGTCTTTGCTTATTTAATGGTTGTTTATCCTGATTCCTCAACCCCTTATTGGCTAATGGTTGCTGTAGCATCAGTGCTAGGAATACTCTTTGTAATACCAATTGGCGGAGCTGATATGCCAGTTGTTGTTGCTCTACTTAACTCTTTTTCCGGTCTAGCCGCAGCGGCTACTGGATTTGTACTTTTTAATACTGTGTTAATTGTTGCTGGAACATTAGTCGGAGCTTCAGGAATTATTCTTACGATCATTATGTGTAAGGCTATGAATCGCTCATTGACAAATGTTCTCTTTGGAACTTTTACTGTTACTGAAGGAGGGCCTTCTGCTGATGAAGTCTACGGCGGAAAGGTCAAATCCACTTCAGCTGAAGAAGTTGCAATGCTTCTTGAAGGCGCAAAAAGAGTATGTGTTGTTCCAGGATATGGAATGGCGGTTGCTCAGGCTCAGCATGCGGTAAGAGAGCTATTTGATCTCTTAGAGGGAAACGGGACTGTCGTTGAATTTGGTGTGCATCCAGTTGCTGGACGTATGCCCGGACATATGAACGTTCTCTTAGCTGAAGCTGATATTCCTTATGAAAGACTAAAAGACATGGATGAAATTAATCCTAGCTTTAAACAGATTGATGTAACAATAGTTATTGGTGCAAACGACGTTGTTAACCCAGTCGCAAGAACCGATCCCGATAGTCCAATAGCTGGAATGCCTATTCTGGATGTGGATTATTCGAAAACTGTGATAGTTATCAAACGAAGCTTAAGCCCCGGTTTTGCCGGTATACCTAATCCTCTATTTGCTGCTGATAACGCTCTTATGTTATTTGGCGACGGAAAGAAAGCAGTTGAAGATATGGTGAAATCTTTAAAAGACGAGCTTGGCTAGATCCTTTGATTTCCTAAGTCCCCAATAATAAGTCTTAGATTTTTCGTAATCACAATATTGCTATATTTGTGAATAATTACTTTTCAGTGGTTTCCCATTTTATTATCTTAAGGTCTAAGACAAAGAAAGCATAGAATACAGGAACCAGTATTAACTCAATTCCGGTAGCTAGTGCAAGACCGCCTATTTGCGCATAACAAAGTGGCTGCCAAAGTGGACCCCCGTCAAGGGCCAGAGGGAATAGTGCAAGGATGGTAGCACCTACGGTTATAAGAATAGGTCTTAAACGCTGAACCCCCGCATCTAAAAGTGAGTCTTTGAAGGGCTCTCCTTTTTGATGCATTTCTTCTACGTAATCAAAAAGCACAATTACGTGACTAACTATAACTCCTACAAGAGCTATCATTCCCAGGAATGCCATAAATCCAAATGGCTCGCCCATTATTGCCAAAGCTATCAATGAACCTACAATCCCGTATGGCACAGCGGCGAATACCAAAAGCGGTTTTACTGCATTTTTAAACTGTATTAGAAGGGACAAGAATATTCCGGCAACGGATATCATGAGTACAAGCATAAGGTTTCTATTCCCTTTTTGCTGTTTTGCCTTTTCTCCACCCCATACAAGTTCATACCCAGGAGGTAGTGAGTCTATAAAACTATTAATCTTTTTCTCAGCTTTATTTAGAATTGTTGTAGGAAGTGCACCAGGGGCAGGGAATGCAATCACCGTCAGGGCCCGGAAATGGTTTCGTCTTACGATTCTAGAGGTTTCCATCGCATAATTGAGGTCTGCAACTTCAATTAGCGGTATTTTTACATTATTTGCTATTCCATAGACATACATGCTTTCCAAATCAGAAAGCTCGGCTCTCTCATTTATACTTAGCCTCGCCATCACAGGAATGTCTTTATCTCCCTCTTTATAGGTCGTAAATTCGTAACCGCTGAGTGCGGTTAATGAAGAGGTAGCAACATCTTTATTTGTAACGCCTGCAAGGTTTGCACGGTCGGAATCGACTTCTAGTTTTACTGTGAAACTGTCTTCAAACCAGTCGTCTCTGACTATTTCGGTCTCCGGAATTTCTCTTAATATGCTTTTTAATTCTTCTCCGAGTTCTCTTAGTGTTGCTATATCCTGAGCCTCAGTTTCTAAGTCGGAATTAATATTTGTTCTGCCGGTAAGATGAATCTGAATCGGGTAATCAACTGCGTTTAATTGGATCTGTCTTACTTCAATATGAGCCCCTGGGATATTCTCTGATATAGCCTCTTGAAATAAAGGAGCGAGAATAGGTGTATCTCTTCTCTCTTTTAATCTTAAAACTAGCTGAGCGTAATTTGATTGTTGTTGTTGAGGAGTAACAGTGCTCCAGAACCTGGGTGCTCCTCCCCCAATAAATGCGGCTATAGAGTCTAGCGGGTCGTCTGTGTTGTTATCTTTTGCATATTTTTCAGCTACCTCTCTGATAACATGTTCTGTTTTAATAACAGTGTTATTTGTAGAAGAAAGAGTGGCTTCATTTGGCATCCAAACATCTACATAAGACAAGTATTGAACATCCAGTGGGAAAAATGAGGATTTTAATGTTGAAGCTACCAAACCACCGATAACGAAGAACACAAGAGAAATTGCAAATGCTTTTTTTCTATTCTCAATAGCCATTTTAGCTACCCTGTAGTAAAAACCTGTAAAGCCTTTGCTCCTTTTTTCCTCCAATGTAAGCTCGTTTTTCCTAGGTTGCAGCAAGTAATAGCCCAAAAGGGGCACAAAAGTCATTGAGACAAGCCTAGACGCTACTAGAGCGCAAGCCATTACAATAGGAAGACTGTAGATAAACTCTCCAGTTGTTCCTGATACTATAAGAAAAGGTAAATAAGCAATTATATTTGTGGCAGTTGCGAATAGTATTGCTCTCGCAAGCTTTGTAGGCCCTAACCATGCTGAAATAATAGAAGGGTGACCAAGAGCAAGATTGCTCTTTATGGCGTCATCTGCGACAACAGGGTCGTCCACAAGAAGACCTAATGCGATAATTAAAGACGCAATTGAAACCTGTTGAATTTCTATTCCAAGTATATCAGCAAAGCCAAACGTCATTGCCAGAGTTAGAGGAATTGAAACAGCCAATAATGCCGCCGAGCGCCATTCACGAAATCCTATCCAACCGACAAAGACAACTAGTATGACAGCTTCTATTAATGCTTTTACGAACAACCTAAGATTGTCGTCAGTTTGTGTCTTTTGATCGGAGACTTTGGCAATAATCAGGTCTGCCGGCATCAGTTGGGACATCTCGGCAAGCGCCTGGTCCATCTCGTTTCCGAACTCTCCAATTTGTTGATGCTCTCTCATCTGCACTGCAAGCGTTATAGCTCGGCTTCTGTGCCATTTGCCAGACTCATCTTGCCATTTGTAAAAGTTCAGCAAACTAGGGGGGCTCTGGTAACCTCTAACTATCTCACCTAAGTCCCTGAGATAAACGGGTGTGCCGTCTTGGGTTTCGGTTACTACGACATTTCCAATCTCCCCTACAGAATTAAAAGCTCCTGAGGGGTATACAATTATCTCAGTGCCTCCAACCTCAACTTCTCCTCCGGGAATGATAACATTGCGGTTGTTAAGCGCCGTCTTTATTTTTGCAGGGGTGATATTGTATGAAGCAAAGACGTCCTGTGAGTAGTCAAGATATATCCTTTGATCAACATTGCCCGAGCGTTCTATGATAGAGACTTCCTGCAAGGTTTGGTATGTCTCTGCCATTAACTCGGTAATGTTTTCTAGATCTCTATAGCTATACTTGTCACCGTCAACTGCTTTTAACTTCTTTTTCGTTTCACTTGTATCTGTAATTGAGACCGGGTCCCAGGCGTCAATGTGAAAGCCGGGAATTCCAAGTTTCTCTCTAGCAAAACTTGATGTGTAATTAAGAAGCCCCACTTCGTTAACTAGGGGAGTGAGATCAAGGCCTATGAATGAAGGGCCAGATAATTGATTTATCTGAGTGGCAATTCCCTCTTCAAGAAGATTGATCGTCAAGAGTTCCATAACACTATTAAGAGCTGTGGTATCCACTGAGCCCGGTAGTGCTACTATAAAAGACAACCTTCCTTCACTAGTCTCAGAGGGCAAAAAAGATCGGGCATTAATTATTGCTGAGTTAATGTTATTGGCTCTAAGTTCTAGCTCAAGCTCGCTCTCCTTAGGGCTTGCAACTGTTAGCATCAATGCGGCTGTATTGCCGAATCCACTGTTAAATCTTATGGGACCCGCACCTTGTGGGAGCTGATTGTTTAGGTGTTGCAACCTAAGGTTAATATCATTAAATTGCTGGGTTGTTTCTTTAAGTCCCTCTGAGAGCTGGATCTGGACAATGGCCACTCCCGGGAGTGTGGTGGACAAAATGGCAAACTCGTTTCCGGCATCAGGTTCATGGAGATTAGAGTTCTGAGCAATAGTTTCTTCCATAGGTTTAGTTACAAGCTGTTCAACTTGCTCTGCATCAGCACCAGGCCATGGGCATATAGCAACAGCTACTAACACCGGGATTTCGGGGTCTTTTAGCTTGGGCATATTCATCCAGCTATAAGCGCCCCATATCAGAACAGCAAACAACAGAACCCAGGATATATGGCGGTTCTCTGTGAAAAACCGAGCCATATTATGAGTATTAGCGATTATTTCATTGTCGTCTCTGTGCGCCATCTTATTCTTTTGGAAGTCGTGTCATAATTTGTAAGAGTTTAACTTTTTATGTGAACACCCTTATTGATAAAATCTCTTATTTCGAATACAAGACTCTATTTCAGGATTACATATTGAAGAATTTCAACAACCTGCTCTGGGGTCCTTGCTGTTGCACGTGCTGCTGCGTCCACTTCCT
>JGI24023J19991_10003668_pt1 | contig 10714 bp, 7 predicted proteins | sample Cruoilmetagenom1_FD_19991 | JGI IMG/M metagenome (IMG submission 19991)
CTCCCACATGATTCAAGCTGAAGGTAAAACGCATCTCAGGAAGTGTGTAGGCATATTCAGGATAAAAACCTTTATAGAAAGCATCCCGGTTCCCGGCCTTCTTGAAAGCACAGGAGAACACCTCTGCAGTCCCGGTGGAAGCGACTCCCCTCCCGGGACCGGTAACACCTGAACCCAATGCCGCGCAGGGCTGATCATGCCCACCGGCCCCAAGTATTACTTTCACCGACATACCGGTATATTCAGCCACCTCTGGTGCAATGGTACCCACCGGAGTTCCCGAAGGGACTACTTCAGAAAAAAGACTGGGGTTCACATCCAGTGCATGGAGTATTTCTTCAGACCATTCACCTTTTTCAATATCCCAGGCCATGGTGCGTGATGCCATGGTAAGGTCGGTTACCCCCGGAGCCCCCAACTTCCCCAGGATAAAATCAGCGTAAGTGGTTATTCGGTTGGCAGAATTATAAATCACAGGAGAGATATCACGAAGAAGGAGTATTTTGGTAAGAGAATTCATAGGATGGGGACGCATTCCGGTAAGATTAAATAAATGCCGATCCCCCAGAATTCGGGCACAGCGGTTTGACTGAACCGCAGATCGGTAATCCATGCCCAGAATAGCCGGATAGATAGCCTTACCGTCACGGTTAACAGGAATAATGGCATCCCCCTGCACCGACAGGCTTAAAGCACCGACACTGGAAGCACCGGCCTGGAATGCNGCTTGNCTCATCACTTCAAGAGCNGCNTGCCAGACCGCTTCGGCATCCTGCTCAGCTTTGCCATAGGAATCGGTATCAACACCGTACTCCCGAAAGGAGAATCCCAGACGATTTCCATCCTGGTTTATTACCTGAGCCTTGCAGCCGGTAGTCCCGATATCCAATCCCATCAATGTCATGAGGAATACAAGCGGTCCTGAATCCGCCGGAGATCCAGTTTAATGTTGATTTCACTCATATTTTTTTCCTTTCTTGAGAGTCTTATGGTTTAACAAGTATTTTCAGAGCCTTACCGGTTCTGGCAGACTTAAAACCTTCGTTAATATCGTCCAGTGAAACTGTTTTAGTGAAGTACAGTTCCGGGCTGAGTGCCTTTGTTCGTATAGCCTCAAGTGCTTTTAAATGATGTCTGGTTTCATAGGAAAAAGCACCGACAACTTCCAGTTCATTATAATGAATTGAATTACTGTTCAGTTGCGTTATCGGGGCTGTTTTAGGTACTCCGCCAAAAAGAACAACACGTCCCCTCTTTCTCACCGATTGAACAGCCTGCTCCTGAGTTGCCACCACCGGATTGGCGCAGATTGCCAGATCCACTCCCAGTCCCTTGGTTAACTCCCGAACCCGGGAGGGAACATCCTCACTGGAAGCATCTATAATAAAATCCGGATGAAATTTCTCCAGAGATTCAAGGCGTCTCAAGTTTCCCGAGATTATTATTTTTGCAGCACCAAGGGCCCGTGCTGCTTCGATGTGAAGGCAGCCGATAGGGCCATCCCCAAGAATCAGGATACTGTCTCCCAGACCGAATTGAGCTCTCTCCAGGCCTGCAATAACCGATGAGGCGGGTTCAGACAGACAGGCAGCCTCCAGACTCACACCTTCAGGAATATGATGTATAAAACCCCTGCTTATAACTAAAGCCGGAATATGTATATATTCGGCAAATCCGCCGGGCCAATGAGTCCCGATCATTTTATGATCGTTACATAGATTCACCCATCCTCTTTTACAGTAATAGCATTCTCCGCAGCTCACATCCGGAGCCGCGGCAATCCGGTCTCCAACTTCGTATCCTTTAACCTCGGAGCCGACTTCATGGACAACTCCACTGAATTCATGACCAATTACCTGACTTTTAATACCGTGCCTTAATCCATTGTAGTAATTACGGATATCTCCCCCGCAAATCCCGCATGCATAAATCTTTATAATTATGTCTCCAGGACCGCATTCTGCCAAAGGCATTTCTTTGACGACAAGTTTCTCTAAACCTTCAAATAAGGCAGCTTTCATTTTATCTCATCCCCTTCTATTAATCGTTTTCCCACGGCTCCTCCCGGATGAATTACAGCAAACTGCTCCCGGGAGTACCCGGTATAGTGCATCACTGCGATACAGACAGCATCAAATACAGCTATTACGGCCATGGTGCTGGTGGTTGCCAGCATATTGAACTCATCAGCTTCTTTTTCCACTTTTATGAGGAAAGGAAGGCTGCTTTGTTTTGCCAGTATTGAATCAGGATTCTCAGTCACCCCGATAACAAAGACGCCTTTCGTCTCCAGGGCCGGAAGAAGATTAAGGATTTCACCTGTTCCGCCCCCTTTTGAAATCAAAATGGCCACATCACCATTCTGAACTGAACCCAATGCACCATGCACCGCATCACCTGAATCCAGAAAAAAGGAAGGACATTCAACACAGGACAACGAGTGGGCAATTTTCTTTGCAGCCGCAGCGGAGGTTCCGACTCCTGATGTGATAATCCGGCCGGAGCATGATGCAATAGCTTTAACGACACCTGTAAATGCAGCATCATCAATTGTGTGCTCCAGACCCATCAAAGCTTCAGCCCCTGTTTGCCAGACATATCGGGCGATATTACGGATTTCTTTCTCTACCATATTTCTTCTTCCTTAATTCAATATTTCCCGGTTTTCAGCTTATTCTGAGAGACTCATCATGTAAACTTAACTTTTCATATTTTAATTCTTTATACAACATTCTCAGAACCTATAGATCGCTCAATAGTATTTATAGTTATTTATTAGAGGTTTTACGCCATATTGGAATGTATATATTGAAATATTAGAACTGAATATTACCGGAGAATCTCTGGGAAAGGAAAAATGCTTCGGTGCCGTCAAGGGTATGGAATGGTACGTTTCAACGTAGCCGATATCATAGGATGGGAATTGTACCGGCACAGTAAATGATTGTTTTCCCATGAAAATATGTTAATCTCATAATAGATATGTATTCACTGTTGATAGCAGATGATGAAGAACTCGTACGCCGTGGCCTGGCAGAAACCTTTGATTGGGAATCTCTGGGATTCCGGGTTACCGGTACCGCAAAGGATGGAGCTGAGGCTCTGAATATTCTAGGGAGGGACGGGGCTGATGTAGTTCTGGCCGACATCCGGATGCCGAATCTTAATGGACTTGATATGGCGGCCCGTATTCGTATTCAATCACCGAAAACCCGAGTCGTTATCCTTTCCGGTTATGATGACTTCGAATATGCCCGGAATGCTATTGAGCAGGATGTTTTCAGTTACCTTCTTAAACCCTTAAAAGAAGAACGTGCGGCAGAGGTTTTCAAACAGTTAAAAAAGACTCTGGATCTGGAAAAAGAAGATTCTACAGACCGGCATAAGGGAAAGACGATCCGGCTTCAGGATATACTCCGGAGAATTTTCAATACAGGAGAAGGCAGCGAAGAGATTTCTGCTATCCTCGAACAACCTTATTCCGGTGGAACTGTGATGATGCTCGATCCCTGCATTCATAAATCTAATATTACAGAAAATAATCCTTATAGAATCCTTCCGCGGTTTCTCGAATCCCTGAATGGATTATCTGAAAACATTGTCGCCACATCTCTTAATGAAAACAGAATTGCCATTCTTTTGATATCACCCCTCACTGAACTGAAAAACTCTGTTGAACGCACTTATCAGGAGATTCGTCGCCGAGGGCAGGAATACGGAGGAATGAACTTTACCGCAGCTGTGGGGAATCCGGCAGAACATATCCAGGACATTGCCAGATCAGGCTCAGAAGCCCGGGCACTTCTCGGCCATGCATTGTACCTCGGTAAGAACAGACTGATAGAGGGAAAAGATATTCAACGTGAACACGCTCTCAAGCTTCCTGACTTCCAAAGAGAGGCCGGACGTTTTACCGATATAATGACATCCCGTGATGAAACCGCCCTCATTGCCCGATCAGACAGAATATTTTCACTTATGAGAGAGGCCTGTCCCAGAAACACCACACCATTGAGAACCTGGTTTCGAAATTTCTTCTATTCCCTGAACCTGGTACTTACCGAGAGGGGATTCGCATCCGAAGCTGTACTGGGAAATATTGACAACATCATTGATGCTCTGGCAATGGCCCGGACAATAGAGGATATGAGGGATATTTTCTACAACAAGGCTCTTTCAGGACTCGAAGAAACTTCAAAAAATACGGATAAATCAGGACACCGTGTGGTCAGATATACTATCGAAGCATTGCAGACTCGATTTTCAGAAGATGTGGGTCTGGATGTCATTGCCGATGAACTGAATATCAGCAGCCCGTATCTGAGCAGACTGTTTAAAGCTGAAACAGGTGTGAATTTCAAAGAGTATCTCACCAGACTACGCCTGGACAAAGCCAGAAAGATGCTTCGGGAAACGGGGTTGAAAGTGTATGAGATAGCTGATGCAACAGGTTATCCTGATCAGAAGTACTTCAGCGAATTATTTAAGAAACGAACCGGAATGGCGCCCAGAGAATACCGCATGGAAGTCAGACCACCGGGATGATCAGTAGAATCTCAACAAAACTGATGCTTGCCTACGGCACCCTCTTTGCCGTCCTGCTGATACTATCAGGGGTATTTCTCTATGCCCGTGTAAGTTCTCTGATTACAGAAAGGGTGGATAGCGATTTATCCTCCACTGCCGAATTTATTAAAACAATCGTAGAACTCCGAATTGAAAACAAGAGAGATGAAGTTAGAAAAGATCTGATTGTTGCCGAACACTTCCTGATGAATAACCTATCGATACACCATGGTGAAACAAGAAAAATCACAGCGGTGAATTACCTCACTGAAAAAGATCAACCTGTCACAATTCCCACCATGGAATTTAACGGAATACCGGTATTTGCTAACAGAAACCTGGTTGATCGGATAAGTGAGAAAACCGGCAGCGATGTTACATTGTACCAGCGTTTACCGGAAGGACTAGTCGCCATATCCACAACAATTCTGGATGAAAGAGGGAATCGGGATATCGGCCGTCTGATACCAAACGGGTCGCCCTGGGATATTCTGGTAAGGCGTGAGGGAACTTTCTACGGCCGTGACTATCTCTCCCGGGAATGGTATTTCACAGCATGGAAACAAATCCTTAATAAAGAGGATGAGGATATCGGTGCCATTTTCATCGCCCAGAAACAGGTGGATTTACCCAAGCTGGAAGAAGAACTTGGCGCAATTAAGGTAGGCAGGCAGGGATTCCCTTTCGTTCTTGATACCCTCAGCAAGGTAATCATTCATCCGGAACTAAAGGGACTCTCCTGGTCTCAGTCGCCGGCATTTGTGGAAATGATATTCAGAAAAAATGGCCGAATTGAATACAATGCGGTAGATTCGGATGGAAAGAACCGGGACCATATAGCGTTTTTCCGCTTTATTCCTGATATGAACTGGGTTCTTGTCGTTGGTTCCTACAAGGATGATTTTTACGGTGGCCTTTCCACCCTTAAGAATATGTTATTGATTGTATTCGGTGCTGCCGGAGTAACATCAATACTGATATCAATGTTTCTGGGACACCGGATCAGCAGACCAATCGTTGATGTATCCGAAAAACTTGCAGAAATTGCTCTGGGTGAAGCCAACCTGGAATCCAGGTTGGTGGTACCAGGCGATGATGAAGTAGGCCGTCTTGCCGGTTACTACAATACCTTTGTGGCAAAACTACGGAATCTTCAGGAAATGGAACGACGGGGAGTGGAAGTTCGTTTACGGGATTCTCAGATGAACGCTTTACAGGCCCAGATTAACCCCCATTTCCTGCATAATACCCTTGAGACCATCCGGTATATGATAAAACTCAATGACAATAGAGCCTCAGAGATGATAAGGCTTCTGGCCGAACTGTTCCGCATCAGTCTCGGCAGTGACAGCAATATCACAACAGTCCGCCGGGAATTGGAACATATTGACCTCTATATGTCCCTCCAATCCTTACGGTATGGTGGCCGCTTTACCCTGATAAAAAATGTCGACCCTGATATTCTTAATCTCTACACTGTGAGATTCATACTTCAGCCCATTGTTGAAAATTCAATACATCATGGTTTTGAACCCAAGGAGGGGCCGGGTACAGTAACTATTTTCGGTTCCAGAGAAGGTGAACGAATCACCCTGTCTGTATCTGATAACGGTGTAGGAATGGATTCGGATACCATGAAAAATCTCAATTGGCAGCTTTCAGGCAGAGCCTCTGGAGGGCATATCGGGTTAAAGAACGTCCACGACCGAATCCATCTCCATTTCGGAGAATCGTTCGGGACCCATGTCGGAGAAGTACCCGGAGGGGGGACAATTGTAACCCTTGAACTGCCAGCTCTGGAGTGGGAGCCCCGGTCTTTCCACGCATGGGATGACACCAAGTACGCTTTTCTTGAAAACGATTGACACAAAACCTGTTTCTTACATATTTTCCATAAAAAGATAAGAAAACTGAATTTTTAATAAAAACTTACCCCTATCTAGATGCTCTTGGAGGATTAATACTAATTTATCATACCAAATAGGAGAAAGATAAATGAAAAAATTCCTTATCTTTGCTATCGTTACGGCTCTCATTGCACCAGCTGCTTTCGCCAATGGCGGATCAGACAACGGCAGTGGAGAAACCACCATCGCTTTCTGCTTTCAAGATCTGGAAACGGAATTCTGGGTTGCTGGACATAGCGCAATCACGGAAACCCTGGCAGCTCAGGGAATCAAAGTTATTGAAAAAAATGCCAATGAAGATGCAAATCGTCAGCTCGAACAGGTAAAAGATGTCATCGTTCAGGGTGTAGACGGCGTTATCATCATCCCTCAGGACGGAGAGAGTGCCGTAACCATTGCAAAAGAATGTAACAGTGCCGGAGTACCCATTGGCGTATTCAACCGGCCCCCGGCAGACAAAAGTGCAGACGCTCTTGTTGTAGTTGCCAATAATGAAGCCATTGCAGAACAGGCTGTTGAGTACATAGCTCAGGAAGCGATGAAACTTGGCCGGAAAGTAACCCCTGCAATCATGGTAGGCGATCTTGGCGATCCCAATGCCGTCGGCCGTCGGAAAGGTTTTTACAATGTAATTGACAAGTATCCCGATCTCTGGACCGGCGCTCCCATTGAAATCCCCACCAAATGGGATTCCAATACCGCATTAGCCAATCTTCAGAGTGCTATGCAGGCCAATCCCGACATCGACTTCCTCTTCACCTCATCCGACTTCCTCTATCCGGTTATCAAGTCTGTTCTGGCCCCCCTGGGTAAATGGCAGAAAATCGGTGATCCCGGCCACATCCTTCTTGCCGGCCTGGACGGAGACAAGACAGCCTGTGGGTTGCAAAAAGACGGTTATGTGGATGCTACCGGAGTTCAGGATGTATTTACCGAAGCTCAGATGCTCCTCGATGCCATGCTGGCCGCTATCGAAAAAGGTGAAGGAACACCAAACGAATGGTTGTACGATGATGGTTTCGCACTCACCCAGGCTAATATGGGCGAGCGGGAAATGGATATGTGGGGATGTAAACTCCTCGCAGGTAAATAAACTGGTATAATCATTCAATAATTTGAATTATTGCTCCGGGTCGGGATAGTCCCTCCCGGGGTAACCGGCCCGTACAGTTTGTACGGGCCGGATTGCTATCTGATGGTATTCTCCTGATAGAATACGTATTTCAAAAAAGACTATAAAGAGGTGTATAAAGGTGTCCAAGGTCGATCAATTGAATACCGGCCGGGTTGGAAGTGTAAAAATAATGGGGAGAAAGATTCTTCTCTCAGAATTCTTTGTTCTGTATCTGACTATTTTCTACCTGCTTGTTTTATTTCCATTTATTCCCAGGGTATTCAGCCCCTACAACATTAAGAATGTGCTGTCGAATACCTGGCCTCTTCTGGTAATTGCCATCGGCCAGACATTTGTTCTTATCACTGCCGGAATCGACTTATCACAAACTTCTGTGATGGCTTTATCAAGCATATTCGGAGCTGTTATAATGACCTCGGAAGCAGATCCAGTATTATTGTCTAAAAGCCCTCTCTGGGGATTCATGCTTACCGAAAACGGCGGTCTGTTTTCAGGTTCTGCAGCAGCTCTTCCTGTCGGCCTGCTGATAATGGCGGCAATAGGGGTTGCAATCGGTCTGATTAACGGATTTTCAGTTGCAAAACTTCGTATGCCACCATTTATAGTAACCCTTGTGACCCAAATGTTTTTTGCTGCCGTTGCTATCTGGCTTTCTAAAAGTGAGAATATCCGGCACCTTCCTGAAAGTTTCAGCCGTCTGGGACGGGGAAATATCGGTCCCATACCAATAGCCCTGATTATCGCTGTTATTATTGCCGTTTCAGCACACCTGCTGATGAGCCGTACCCTGTACGGACGAAGGTTATACGCAACCGGTATCAACCCCCGGGCCGCCCGAATTTCCGGAGTCCCTACAGCAAGAATTATCATTGCAGCCTATGCCCTGAGTGGATTCTGTGCAGCAGTGGGAGGAATCCTGTATTCAGCACGTTTGGAACAAGGACGCCCGACTTTGGGAAACACACTTCTTCTGGATATAATCGGGGCCAATGTCATCGGAGGAATCAGTCTGGCCGGAGGTAAAGGGAAAGTTCTCTGGACCGTTTTCGGTGTCGTGTTCTTTATCTTTCTCTCCAATACATTGAACCTGCTGAACCTGAAATTCTTTGTTATTGATATAGTTAAAGGAATGGTGATACTTCTCGCCGCAATTCTGGATGTAGTCCGCTCACAATTAGCTTTGCGGTATTCGGGAGGTAAGGTGTAATGGGAACCAAACTCAAGTTTAACAATATCCGAAAGCACTTTTTTGGTGTTACAGCACTGGATGGAGTTTCCTTTGAAATTGAAGAGAAGCATACAGTCGGTTTAATTGGTGAAAACGGAGCGGGGAAATCCACTCTGATGAATATTCTCGGAGGTGTGCTGCTGCCCGATGATGGTGATATGAGCCTGGATGGAGAAGCATACCTCCCATCCAACCCCCGTGATGCGGCCCGGATGGGCGTGGCCTTCATACATCAGGAACTCAATCTTTTTACAAATCTGTCTATCGCAGAGAATATTTATATAAATAGCTTCCCGAATCTGAATAAAACACCTCTGATTGACAAAAAGAAAATGAACGATTCTTTGAAATCCCTTTTAAAATCACTGGACCTGAATTATTCGCCCTCTACAACAGTGGAAAACCTTGCTCCTGGAGAACGGCAGCTTGTGGAAATTGCCAAAGCCCTTCATTCAGATGCCTATCTAATAATTTTCGACGAACCGACAACCTCCCTGACAGCCAGGGAGACAGAGAAACTCTTTACGATACTGAAACAGCTGCGTTCTGAAGGTCGTACCATCATCTATATTTCGCACATATTAAGCGAAGTGAAGCATATTACAGACAATGTTATTGTTCTTCGGGACGGCAAAGTTACCGGCAGCAGCGAAACCGGATCGATTGAAATACCGGAAATGATAAGCCGGATGGTGGGACGGGAAAGTGACAATTTGTTTCCTGAAAGGTCTTCAAAACCCAATAATTCTCCCATTCTTGAAGTAAAGGGTTTATCTCAACCCGGTATAATCGGAGAGGTTGATTTCAGCGTTCATGAAGGGGAAGTTCTCGGAGTTTTCGGGCTGATGGGTTCCGGAAGAACAGAAATGGCCAGAATGCTTTTTGGCGTTGATTCTTATCGTTCAGGATCCATCAGTATTGATGGAAATCCACTGCCGAGAAACAGTCCTCGATCCTGTATCGAACGGGGCATGGCATTTGTAACCGAAGATCGCCGGGAAGAAGGCCTTCTGATGAACGTTGCGATTACAGAGAATATCGGACTTGTCAGTCTGCCGGACTATTGCCGGAATCTGGTCAAATGGGTGGATGCCAAAAGAATGAATGAAGAAGCCGGGATTATCGGTGACTCCTTAAAACTCAAAGCCTCGGACATACGCCGGCAGCCGGCTATGAGCCTGAGCGGTGGAAATCAGCAGAAAGTAGTTATAGGGAAATGGCTTATGAAAAAACCCAGACTCCTGATAATGGATGAACCCACCAGGGGTATCGACGTCGGAGCCAAATATGAAGTGTACAGTATCATGGACCGCCTGGCTGCCGAGAACTCGGGAATCCTCTTTATTTCCTCAGAAATTGAGGAACTGATAGGAATTGCCGACCGAATTGTTGTAATGAGTCAGGGAGAACTTGTGAAGGTATTTGAAAAGAAGGATTTTGATGTAACAGCCCTGATGGCCGCAGCATTCCGTGAGGCTGTAGCATGAAAGACCGCAACTGGCAGAGATTCATTCTCAAGAACACAACTTTTATATTATTTGTACTGCTCTTCCTTATATTCGGGATAATCGCCCCGAGGTTTCTGTCCTTCAAAAACCTGGAGATTATCCTGTCCAACAGCTCCTACATCGGAATCATTGCTGTTGGTATGACCTTCGTCCTTCTCACCGGAGGTATTGATCTGTCGGTTGGATCCACGATGTATCTTTCAGCCGTTTCCAGCGGTACATTGATTGCCGCAGGATGGCCCATTGCACCAACTATTGCCGTAAGCCTTCTCATCGGTATTGCAATGGGTTATGTCAATGCCCTGATTATCACAAGGCTTAAAATAGTTCCCTTTCTCGCCACCCTGGTTACCATGACCGTCGGTAGGGG
>JGI24023J19991_10003670_pt1 | contig 10708 bp, 15 predicted proteins | sample Cruoilmetagenom1_FD_19991 | JGI IMG/M metagenome (IMG submission 19991)
CCCACTACAATTTATGAAGATCTCAAAGCCAACAATATTGGAGGTTAATAAAATAAAATATAAAAAAGGGGAAATTTTGTCGCCTGTAGATCGAAGAGGTGCCAGGACCCACATCAAGCCAAGAGGCTATCTCAAAACTGATGTAGTAAATATGAATTTAGCGAGTTATTTAAACCCCATTTCAACCATTGTATCCGAGAGCATCGGCATGATTGCCGGAAAGATCGGTTTTAAGCATTCCAATATCTGCATTTTTTTTTCACCCCCTCTTTATCTATTTTATTTTCCCTTTTATGCTTATTTTTTAATGGTGTTTCCATTATTTAAATCTGTCGTTTGACTTCTCTTTTTAGCATAAATATTTTAAAACCTTATACCAGTCAGCTTTAGGGAGATTGAGGATGCGGAGTAAGAAGAGAAGAACAAAAGACCTCTTCAAACAGTTTGCTCAAAAATCGAAGATTTTTGAGCACTCGATATTCAGATTGGTGACCTTCCACAATGATGAAAGGATCGAGAGGTTTATTGGAAAGAATCTGAACGCTGTCTTGATTCAGATATTTTCCACTATTATGGCATATGTTCTGATGGCATTACTCAAAACGTTTTATAAGGCAAGTATCTTGAAAGTCTCGAAATTAGGGTTTTAAGAGGAGTCTTAAGAATTTTCGATCGCTCAAAGTTTGAAGAAGATCGATCAGTTATCTATTTGCTCAAAAATCCTTTAGATTTTTGGCATATCACAAATCGAAGATTTGTGCTTACTTCAAAACGAACTTAATCCAAATATTAATATGGTAGCCTCTTTAAAAGAGACCGCATGAAAAACGAAGTGGTGCTCACAGAGAAGGAAGATGGAATCATGACCATATTTCTTAATCGTCCCGAGAAGAGGAACGCTTTAAATCCAGAGATCATGAACGCACTTCCGCCAGCGTTTTCTGCTGCTGCCGAAGACCCCGAAGTGAAGGCGGTTATTTTGACGGGAAAGGGAAAGACATTCTCGGCGGGGATCGATTTCGTTTCTTATCCCGATTTGATGATGGGGAAACTTGGAGAGGGCAACTTCAGGTGGCTCAGAGAGTTTCTCACGGATCTGCACTACAATCTAAACAAAATTGAGTGTCTGGAAAAACCCGTGATCTGTGCGATCAATGGGTATGTTGCTGGAATGGGATTGGAGCTTGCCTTAACAGCTGATTTTAGAATAGCAACCAAAGACGCACTATTTGGAATTCCTGAGGTTCAATTGGGCCTCATTCCAGACGTAGGAGGAACAACTCGCCTCACACGGATGATAGGGATTGTGAAGGCCAAAGAGTTGATAATGACCGGTAAGATGATAACGGCAGAGGAGGCGCTTAGAATAAACCTGGCGAACGAGGTCGTAGCACCGGATGAACTTATGAATTCTGCCAAAAACCTTGCCCGTTATATGATCGATAATTGTTCTCCCGTGGCGGTGGGGCTGGCGAAGAAGATGATCGATTTGGGGGCGGATATGGACAAGAACACTTCTTTGGAGATGGAAGGGATATGTCAAAGTATCCTATTCGGTCGCACTGAAGATTTAATGGAAGGATTCACGGCAAGGGCCCAAAAAAGACGGCCAAACTTTAAATGAGAGTTTGCGCCCCGGTGGGGTAATGGATATCCTTTTGGCTTGCGGAGCCAAAGACCCGGGTTCAACTCCCGGTCGGGGCATTCGTTTTGACGGGGTCTCTGAGTATGTATTAAAATCATTATCAAATATTTTGGAATAGATTTTGAGATTGTTAGGATGTTTGAGGGAGAAGATCTCCCAAATATGGATGAATTTGATGTGCTAATAGTCCTCGGCGGTCCTATGAATGTATATGAAGAGGATCGTTATCCTTATTTAATTCGGCTAAATGATGCTATCTTTAAATTTGTCTACGAAAATAAACCATATCTTGGGTTTTGCTTGGGTGCTCAACTTTTGGCAAAAGCACTTGATGCGCCGGTCAGAAAGAACCGACAAAGAGAGATTGGAAATTTCGAGGTAAATTTGACAGAAGATGGAAGAGAAGATGGACTATTTTCGGAGTTTGATGTGGCATTCCCAGTATTCCAGTGGCACGGGGATACCTTTAATATAGCAAAAGGAGCGATTAAACTGGCAGAATCTAAACTTTGCTCCAATCAGGCATTCAGATTTAAAAATTCCTATGGAGTTCAATTTCACCTTGAGGTAACACCAAAGATGTTAGAGGAATGGATAGAGGATTATAGATGCGAGCTCAACGACGAGGGAATAGATCCTTCGAGTATACTGAGCGAGTTTGTGGGGAGGGTAGAAGTTTATAAAGAATTACTATGGCAGCTGTTGTCCAACTTCTTCTCAATTAGGGTAGAATGAGAGGAGATAAAATATAGGGATGATTTATTGAAAAAGTCCAAAATCAAGTCAGATATGATCTTGGATTCGATATCTCAATTGAGAGAATATCTTATGAAGTTCTCATAAATTTTATGAGAACTTCTCAAATATATTTATATGGAGACCGATTTAGCAATGGAATGGAGGTGCCAGAGAAGAAGTGGTGAAAAAATGGCAGAGGGAAGTGAATGAGGAGAAATTAATGGAGGAGATGAAGAAGGAGGCGAATATATGAGAGAAGATATGAGACGTATAGCGATATATGGAAAGGGTGGAATCGGCAAATCGACGACCACACAGAACCTGACTGCGTCGCTTTCAAAGATGGACAAGCATATACTGCAGATCGGATGCGACCCAAAGGCAGATTCGACGAGGATGCTGATGGGTGGAAAGAGGCAGCGAACGGTACTCGACACANTGAGGGAAGNTGGAGCGGAGAANGTGAAGCTCGAAGATGTAATGCAGACTGGATTCGGCGGAATAAAGTGCGTAGAAGCCGGAGGGCCAGAACCGGGCGTTGGTTGTGCTGGAAGAGGGATTATCACAGCGATAAATCTACTGGAGGAGAATGGAGCATATACAGACGATCTGGACTTTGTGTTCTACGACGTCCTTGGGGACGTCGTCTGTGGTGGATTTGCGATGCCGATGCGACAGGGAAAGGCGAAAGAGATATACCTCGTGGCGTCCGGCGAGCTGATGGCGCTCTACGCTGCAAATAATATCGCCAAAGCAATCACCAAGTTTGCAGAGCGCGGCGGAATCCGTCTTGGCGGTGTGATATGCAACTCGAGAAATGTGGAGAAGGAGCAGGAGCTTTTAGAAGCTTTTTCGAATGCTATAGGAACGCATCTGGTCCATTTTATTCCGAGAGATCAGATTGTTCAACGGGCAGAGATAAACAGGAAGACGGTCGTCGAATACGATCCGGAGTCGAATCAAGCGAAGGAGTATTTTAAGTTGGCCAAGAACATCATCGAGAACGATGATTTTACTATTCCAACTCCTATTGAATACGAAGAGCTTGAAAAATTGATGATTGATTATGGGGTTATGGAATGAAGATGGTTAGGGCGATCGTCAGGCCGGAGAAGGTGGAGGAGGTCGTCGATAGTTTGGAGAAAGAAGGTTTCATCGCGCTTACGAAGATCGATGTCTTCGGTAGAGGAAAGCAGAAGGGGATTCAGATTGGGCCCACGAGATATGATGAGCTTTCGAAGGTGATGTTGATGCTCGTGGTCGATGATGGTGATTGTGAAGATGCAATAAAGACGATTCGAGAGAGTGCGAGGACGGGAAGTTTCGGAGACGGAAAGATATTCGTGACAGAAGTTGAGAAGGCATACACGATCAGAACAGGCAGACGGGGAGTTTGAGATCGATGAAGGAAGTGATTGCGATAATAAGGATGAATGCCATTCAAAAGACGAAGAGGGCGCTTGCGGATGTGGGCTTCCCATCGGTCACGGCGAAGGTGGTCTTCGGAAGAGGTAAACAGAAGGGGCTGCATATATCTCCTCCTGCCACTATCAGCCCGGAGGAGGGGAAAGAAAGTGGTATGCGATATATTCCAAAGAGGATGCTGATAATGGTCTTGCCAGATGAAAGGGTCGATGAGCTTGTCAAGATAATTATGGAGACGAATAGGACTGGAGAGATCGGTGATGGAAGGATATTTATCTGTCCGATAGAAGATGCTGTCAGAATAAGAACGGGAGAGATTGGAGAGGAGGCAATTTAATGCCGCTGACACTTTTAAATTGTGATAGGTCGATTCCAGAGCGGAAGAAGCACACGTACATCAAGGATTCAACAGAAGAGGTCTTACCGCTCTGCGATATTCAGACGACACCTGGAGACTTTACGGAGCGCGGATGCACGTATGCGGGTTGTTTGGGCGTCGTCTGTGGTCCAATAAAGGATGTAATCCATCTCGTTCACGGTCCAATCGGCTGCTCTTACTGGACATGGGGCGGTGGCACCCGTCAGAATCTATCCGATAATCCGAGCTTCCATCGGAAATATTGCTTCTCCACGGATATGCAGGAGAAGAACATCATCTTTGGTGGTGAGGAGAAGCTTTACGATTCGATAATAGAGGCGCACGAGGAGTTTCCGGAGGCGAAAGGCGTCTTCGTATATGCAACATGTGCGATTGGGCTCATAGGAGACGATATCGAAGCCGTCTGCAAGCAAGCAGAGGAAGAGATCGGAATAAAGGTCGTTGGATTCAACTGCGAAGGTTTCAGAGGGTGCAGTCAATCTCTTGGCCATCACATCGCGAACGACGCGCTCTTTGAACGCGTGGTAGGAACGAAAGAGCCGGAATATACGACGGATTACGATATGAACATCATCGGAGATTATAACATTCAAGGAGATCTCTGGCTCATGGAGCCATTGTTCGAGCGCATGGGAATAAGGATCCTCTCTGCATTCACCGGTAATTCCTCGATAGATGATATCGCACAGGCACACAGAGCAAAACTAAATTTGATGCACTGCCAGCGATCCACGCCGTATATCTGCGAGCAGATTAAGGAGAAGTATGGAATTCCGTACATAAGGGCATCTTTGTTTGGGATAGAACAGACTTCCAAGGCATTGAGGGATGTAGCAGCATTTTTTGGATTGGAAGAGAAAGCAGAGGAGATAATAGCGGATGAGGTCTCGAAGGTAGCTCCGAAGATCGAAGAATATAGAGAGAAGTTTAAGGGAAAACGAATCTTTATCTACCAGGGGGCTCCGCGTGCGTGGCACTGGGTGGAGATGTTTCGTGAGATAGGAATCGAGACGATCGCTGCCGCAACAACTTTTGGCCACGAAGAAGATTATGCGAAGATATGCGAGCGCGTTAAAGATGGAACAATCGTCATAGACAACCCGAACTCGATCGAGCTCGAAGAGATACTGACCGAATTGAAGCCTGATATATTCATCTCTGGATTGAAGGAGAAGTATCTTGCATACAAGCTCGGTNTTCCCTTCATAAACGGTCATTCNTATGAGAAGGGGCCCTATGCGGTCTATTCCGGTTTATTGAACTTCGCGAGAGATGTAGAGAAGTCTATATTCGCCCCGGTGTGGGGCATGATAAGGAGAAGAGATGCGAAGCGTAACGATTAATCCTTCAAAGATATGTCAGCCGATCGGTGCCATGCACGCAACGTTGGGCATACACGCCGCAGTTCCTCTCATCCACGGATCGCAGGGNTGTGCNGCATATCCGATGCGAATGTTCAACCGCCATTTCAGGGAGCCGGCGCAGATCGCGGTGACCGCTCTTGGTGAAGGTGCATCCGTATTTGGTGGAAGGGATAACTTGATCGCCTCCATAAAGAACGTGATCTCAAGGAGAAACCCAGAACTCATAGGCGTGATTACAACATGCCTCTCCGAGACCATAGGCGATGACGTTGAGGGAATTGTGAGAGAGACCATTGATGAGATAGAGGAAGTCGAAGAAAAAGATGTGATTCCAATCGTTACGATCCACACGCCAAGCTATGTTGGATCACATATCACGGGGTATGATAATGCATTGAAGGCGTTCGTTACGCATCTTTCGAAAGAATTTGATGAATCAGACGAGAAGCTGAATATCATACCAGGAATGATAAATCCAGGTGATATTCGAGAGATAAAAGGGATGCTCGACCTACTCGGTGTTTCATATACGATTCTAAGTGATATCTCGGATACATTCGATGCTCCGATAATCCTTCCAAAGCCATCATTTCCGAACGGAGGAACGTCTGTGGCGGAGATAGAGAATTGTGCGGGCGCATGCGGCGTCATCTCACTCTGTGAACACGCCGGGGGATCTGCCGCAAAATTCTTGAAAGGGAAGTATGGAATGAGATCGGATGCGATCTGTCCAATCGGGGTTTCAAAGACGGATCGATTCATTGAGGCTATAAGTGATATTACTGAGAAAGAGATTCCGTATGAACTCGAAAAAGAGCGCGGAAAACTGATAGATGCAATGGTAGATGTGCATCAGCTCACTTATGGGAAGAAGGCCGCGATATTTGCAGATCCAGACATTGCACTCGGGATTGCAGAATTTGCGTCTGAGCTCGGGATGGAAGTCGTCGTCTTGGCGAGCAGTACGTCGAGCAACGCTTTCATGAATGCGGCAAAAGAGATATCTGATGGCGAGATTCTGAACGGAAACGATCTGTATGATCTTCATCGGACGGTAAGGGAGAAAGATGCAGATATTCTCTTTGGACACACGATGTGCAAGAGGAGTATTCCTACGGGTGAAGACAATATCGCATTCGTCAGATGTGGATTCCCTGTGTATGACAGGATTGGATACTACCGATATGGGATCATGGGATATCACGGTGGGGTATATCTTTCGGATCTGATCGCGAACGCGATTTTAGATCGGTATGGACAGCATGGATAGATGATCTCCTGTGAAGATTAGTTCTATATTGGTGTTTCTCATTATAGCTGGAATACTCGTCTTGGCAGTCTTTACAGCTGGTTACCTGCAAAAACAAACCAATATCGGCATGGCAGTTGAGTTCAATGACCATGCTGCATCTTCCTATGTGGCAAAGGAGAAGGGATGGTATGAAGATGAGGGGATCGATTTTACCACTTATGAGAGCTATGCCACAGGAATGCGGCTTGCCAGTGCCATATCCCGAGGGGATATTCAGGTTGCCTATCTCTGCCTCTCTCCAGCCATACTGGCGTACTCCAGAGGCGTTCCGATAAAGATCGTCGCCGGAACCCACAAGTACGGTTATGGTCTGGTCGCCCATCCCGAGATTACGAAGATCTCTGATCTAAATGGTAAGATCATCGGTTGCGTGAGAGAGGGCGGAATGGTGGATCTGCTCCTAAATCGTCTGATCGAAGAATATAACCTCAAAGATGTCAAGATTCGGCGCATGGTCCCATCAAAACAGGTTATTGCTCTTGAAACTGGACAATTGGACGCAAGCTTTCTTCCAGAACACCACGCAACCATCGCCGAGTCCAAAGGCTTTTATATGCTCATAAAAAGTCAGGATCTGTGGCCGGATATACAGGGAAGCGTCCTCGTCGTGAAGACAGACCTCATAGAGAACGATCCAGAGACGGTGAAAAAGCTGGTGAGAGTCACCCAAAAGGCAACGAACTGGGTGAACGAGAATCCAGATAACACCTCTATAATCCTCGCCAATGTACTGGATACGACCCCAGAGGTAATCCAAAGATCGATGAATAGACTGAACTACACGACCGAGATCAACAGAGAATCCGTCCAGGAGATGATAGATTACATGGCAAAATTGGGTTATATTGATGAAGGGGTCAAAGCCGAGGATATTCTTGACACGAGATTCTTGCGGGAGTATGAAAGTTAAGGACGTATTGGTTGGAATACTGCCGATCATCGTATTCGTGATGATATGGGAGGGCATCGCTCAACTGAATATATTCCCAACATACATATTTCCATCATTCTCCGCTGTGATCCGCGAGTTTTATCGCTTAGTGGTTGGTGGTGTTTTATTAAACAGTCTCCTGAGCAGTCTCTTCAGGGTATTGGCTGGATTTCTGTTGGGTTCTGCCGCGGGCATTGTTATGGGAATCGGGATGGGATGCAAAGAGGTCGTAAACAAGTCACTAAATCCGATCTTCACCCTTCTCTATCCGATCCCTGCGCTTGGCTGGGCACCGCTCTTGATGATCTGGGTGGGAATAAATGAGATGTTGCCGATCACATTGATATTTCTCTGTGCATTCTTTCCTGTCCTATACAACACGATTACGGGCATTAAAGGTGTTGATGAAGACGTCATCAAAGCAGCGAGAACCTTGGGTGCATCGGATAGAAAGATTCTAACCACGGTTATCCTACCATTGGCAATACCAAACATCTTCACCGGGTTGAGGCTTGAGGCAGGTATGGCATGGAGGGTGGTGATCGCGGCGGAGATGGTTGCAATTCCCACAGGGATAGGAGCTCTGATGATGAGAGCGGAGAGTCTGCTTCGGGTTGACATTATAATCGTCTGCCTGATGGTGCTTTCGGTTATGTGCCTATTGTTTGAGCGATTTTTTCAATATATGGAGAAGAAGGTCACAGTGGGGTGGGGGTAGTACATGCCGGGCATTGAATTAAAGAACATTGGAAATTATGTCTTCAGCAACTTGAACATGGGGGTATTTGATGGGGAGTTGTTGGTGGTTTTGGGACCAAACGGTGCTGGAAAGACCACTCTGCTCAATATCATCGCTGGATTGATAGATTATGAAGGAACGGTTCTCTTCGATGGTACTCCAATCGATGAGATACCAACAAATGAGCGGCAGATCGGCTACTTATTCCAGAATCTCGCACTATTTTCTCATTTAGACGTTGCCTCCAATGTCGGTTACAGTTTAAGGGTAAATGGAAAAGAGAAGAAGGAGATTTCACAGAAGGTGAATGAACTGTTGAAGTTGATGAAGATAGAGCATCTAAAACACAAGTATCCAAAGACTCTCAGCGGTGGCGAAAAACAGCGAGTAGCTCTTGCAAGGGCACTTGCCTCCTCTCCAAAGGTATTACTCCTAGACGAGCCTTTCAACAGTCTGGACGTCGGGATCTGCAGATGCCTGAGAAGAGAAATTTGTCAGATACAGAGGAGATTGGGGATCACAACGGTATTTGTCACGCACAACTTAGCCGATGCAAGGGAGATGGGCGATAGGTTTGTGGTTTTAAAGAACGGTAAAATCCAGCAAGTAGCATCGAAGGATATATTCTTTGATAACGCCGGAGATGCGGGTAATGGTTATAGGGTTCAAGATTGTCTGAATTGCGCGATAGATTGCAATTGTAAGAGAGACGAGAGATTATGAATACACTTCCTGCGCGCGAAAGAAAGATAACGATCGTTGATACAACACTTAGAGATGGAGAACAAGCCGCTGGCGTCATATTTACGAACGAAGAGAGGATGAATATCGCTAAAATGCTCACAGAGATCGGTGTAAAGGAGCTCGAAGTTGGGGTTCCGGCGATGGGAGAAGATGAAGAGATAAGCGTTAAAGCGATCGTTGAAGAGGTGGATGCGAGTATTATGACGTGGAACCGGGCAATTTTATCCGACATTGACGCATCGATAGATTCTGGCGTCGATCGTGTTGCGACCTCTATACCAGTTTCAGATATTCAACCTAGGTGAAAATTTGAAAAGAGAGGTGGATATTGAGTTAGAGGTTCACACCCACAACGACTTCGGCATGGCAACCGCCAATGCGATCGTCGGCGTAGCGGCAGGTGCAGATTACGTCTCAAATGCTTCATCGCTCGACATTTATCCTCATAAGGCAGTCGTTGGAGGAAAAATCTTTTCGCACGAATCGGGTATCCATGTGGATGGTGTCATAAAGAATCCGTCAAACTATGAGGCATTCTCTCCTGAAGAGGTCGGATTGAAGAGATATCTGGTGATCGGCAAACATTCGGGTGCACACGCCATTCATCATAAATTTGAAGAGCTCGGTATTGATCTTGTTGAGGAAGACTGCGAAAAGATTCTAACAGAGATTCGAAAGATCGTGGTCGAGACGAAGGTCCCACCATCCGACGACGAGTTGATAAAGATAGCAGAAAGATTGAGGTAAAGAGAAGATTCATCGAAGAATCCTATGATGCAATTTTTCTAAGGTCACCTGTTCATCCAGCCTTTTTTTAAAATATCCTCAGCATTCTTTGATCTTCTGTAATCGTGGGGATATGGCTTTGCTTCTGCACCNCTCCATTCACCACCACATTCAACACAGGACAACCGAGGCAAATTTTTGGAGATCTATTACGCCAAGCGACTGNTGGGGTATGTATTACACCATAATTTCTCCCCATCTTTTGAATCAGCCCGTGACGGCATTAAAGATCGTCGACCATGCATCGATCGTCAGCTTTGCAGACTCAACAGCAACATTCGTCCATGCCATCATAACATTTGCAGTACCATTTATAAGGGTAAGTACAAGCGACTCTAAAGGCATTTATCCCTCCTTTTATGATACCGTGTGACTGGTTTTACATACCCAAGAGAACCTTGGTAACCGCCACCAACACGTCAAATCCCAGCGCAGCAGATTCAGCGGCGACATTCGTCCAAGACGTTGTGGTGACCGATAGGGCATTCCCTGTGGCAGTTATGAGTGTTTCCAACGCCATTCTTATCCACCTCCTTTTTTGCCTTTATTTTTGGTTGCGGTATAAAAATTTTTATTGCATCCCGCCCCACTTACTCTCATTCAACACTTGCATCGACTAAAAAAGGGGGATCTGGTGTTGAAGGT
>JGI24023J19991_10003675_pt1 | contig 10702 bp, 11 predicted proteins | sample Cruoilmetagenom1_FD_19991 | JGI IMG/M metagenome (IMG submission 19991)
CCAGAAGAGCAAAATTGCATGTATACCACAACCTTTGGCACAGGAAAACTCATAGAAGATGCTATTAAAAAAGGAGCAAAAACCATTGTATTAGGGATAGGAGGTAGTGCCACTAACGATTGTGGTATAGGCATGGCAAAGGCTCTAGGTTATGATTTTCTCGATAAAAAAGGACAAACGATTATCCCAATTGGTAAGAATCTATTAAAAATAGATAAAATTGATACTTCTAATGTAATTAAAAGCTTAGATAAAATTGTATTTAAAGTAGCTTGTGATGTTGCCAACCCTTTATATGGTCCGGATGGTGCCGCTTTTGTTTATGCAGCTCAAAAAGGAGCTTCACCTGCTCAAGTTAAAGTTTTAGATAGAGGATTAAAACATTTTTCAGATTTAATTACAGTTCAGTTTGGAGTAGATTTACAAAAAATAAAAGGCACAGGTGCTGCAGGTGGAATGGGAGCAGGGTCTATAGTATTTTTAAATGCAAAATTATTTTCCGGAATAGATTTGGTAAAAGAACTCATAGGCTTTGATCAACAAATATTAGATGCGGATTGGATCATTACGGGAGAAGGAAAGTTGGATAGTCAAACATTATCAGGAAAAACTATTTACGGTGTACTCAATTCTTCAAAAAAACATAATATACCTGTGGCTGCCTTATGTGGACACATAGCATTGCCAGAAGATGCTTTAAAAAATTTTGGAATATCTTATGCTGATGCAGTTATAGATAGAGCTGAATCTATAAAAGATGCCATTAATAATAGTTATAGATTCCTCGTAAAAATGGCCATTGATTTTGCTAAAAATAAGTTAGTAAAGAAATAATGATACACCTCTAGCTTTTCCTGATTTTAAAACCCGAAAGAACAATAATTTATTCAAACGAATAATGATTCACCATTGGCGAATATAAATTCCCGCTTTTGGTTAAGATCCTGCTACATTACATTTGTTTCAATAATTAAATAATTCCTTATCCTCAATGGTAATAGGTAATATATTAAAATTGATTTAGTGTTTAGTTGGTTGAGAAGATTGCCTGCAGAAATGTGGGCAGTTTTCGTTTTATATTCTTTTTTCTACAAGTATTTAATGAAGCTTTATGAATTAAAGTTCACTTTTTTTATATAGATATCCCATAATACTTTTGTTCTTGTATAAGTTAAGAAGAAAACTCAATTGACTAATTAAATATAATTATAAGCATATTTAGTGTTTATACTATACAAATATATATCAATCATCTGCAAATTTAGATTCATAAAACGGGTTTCAATAAATAGTTGTTATTTTCGTTCCTTAAATAGAAACATCATATATTACTATTTTTTTAATTAAAAATTAAATACCAAGACATTTTTAACAACTTTATTAGATTTAAAAAATTCAACCTATTAATTAAGCTGTTTCTCAATTTTATGAAATATAAAAAACACATATTCTTTTCTTTCTTCCTTTTTTCCTATATACTATCTTCATTTAGCCAAGATATAGATATCGAACAACTCTTTGAAAATAAGGAATATAGTAAAGTAATCACTATATTATTAGATAAAGACACAGAAAACAAACTCTCTTTAAGAGATTATTATTTATTAACAAAATCTTATGGAAAAATTAAAAGATATACTGATGGCTTAGTGTATTCAAATGAAATGATAAAAGAGTGTTTAAAAAGAAATGATACAGCAAACTTAATTAAAGCCTATAATTTAAAAGCAGAAAATTTAGTTGATCTAAATAGGTATAAAGAAGGTGTCAAGTTTTGTAAATCAATAAGTAATACTTTTAGGCCCCAAGATTCTATTGAACTGCAAGGGCTTTTTTTTAAATGGGGTATTTTACATTACCTTAATCATGAATATCAAGAAGCTTATGAAATTTACAATAAAATTACCCTTAAGAAATACAGAAAATTAAGATTGTTTACACATAATTATGGTTTAACCTTAGAAGGCTTAAACAAGTTCGATGAAGCCCTAATACTTTATAAAAAAAGCGTGCAAATTGCTTATGATTCAAATATGGATCCTTCTACTAGTTTATTTAATATTGCTAATGTGTATATTGAACAAAAAAAATGGAGGGATGCTCAAATTTATTTAGACTCCGCTGCTTTCATTAATTCAAAAAATAGAACATTAGAAAAGGAGCAAAAACTATATGAACATTATTTTGATTTTTACAGCCAACAAAAAATGAATGAAGAAGCTGCATTATATATAACTTTTCTAAGAGCTGTTGATGAAGAATTGTTTCAAAAAAAGACGACAGAGAAACTACAAGCAATTGAAAGGTCTAATAAGCGTGAATTGATGCTAAACACTCAACTAGAAACCACTAAAAAAGAAAAGCTTTGGGGCACAATTATTCTATTATTTGTTATTCTAGCATTACTTTCTATACTATTTTTATTTAAATATAGAAATATCAAAGCTGCTCATGAAAATATATTAACTGAGCAAAAATTATTACGTTCACAAATGACACCTCATTTTATTTTCAATTCTCTTTCTGTACTGCAAGGTATGATCCTAAACAAAGAAGATAAAAAAGCAGTTCGATATTTATCGAAATTTTCCAAACTGTTACGCCTTATTTTAGAAAATTCTAGAGAAAAATTGGTTCCTATTGATGAGGAATTAAAGGCAATTCAAAATTATGTAGACTTACATAACATGAGAAGATCAACAAGCTTTAAATACACGCTAACATTAGATGATGATATTGAAGATTTAGGTTTGTTAATACCACCAATGCTTATTCAACCATTTGTAGAAAACTCAATAGAACATGGTTTTAAAAACGATTTTGAACATGCAGAAATATCTATTGACATTACATTCAATCAAGACCGATTAGATTGTATTATAAAAGATAATGGTATTGGATTTAATGCAAGCAAATCTAAATCAACTACTGATAAAAAATCATTATCCACAAAAATTACTTCAGAACGCTTAAAAATATTTTCTAAAGAATATAAAGTAAAAACTAGAGTTTTAATTCAAGATCGTAGTGTATTTAACCAACAAGGCACTCAAATAAATTTAACTTTACCTTATAAAATAGATCAAGATGCTTAAAACCTTAATTGTAGAAGACGAAATTTATATCAGAAAAGGCCTAATATCAATGGTTGAAAGTTTAAATAAAAAAATTGATATTATTGGTGAATGCGAATCGGTTAAAGATGCAGTTAGTGTAACAAATGCTTGTAAACCAGATTTAATTTTTTTAGATATAAATCTAACTGATGGTAATGCTTTTGATTTTTTAGAACAAACAAACGAGTTAACTTTTAAAATTATTTTCATAACGGCTTATGAACAATATGCTTTGCAAGCACTGAAAAATGGAGCAGTAGATTATATTCTAAAACCTATTGATATAGACGAACTAGAGGATGCCATTGATAAAGCAATCAGTTTAGAACCTATAGTACAAAAAGAACAATTGCAAATTGTTAAAAATCAAATGATAGATAATCAAAAAGACAAGCTTGTTTTACGCTTACAAGAAGGTTATCAAGTTATCGATTTTAAATCATTAATTTATTGCAAATCAGATAGAGGTTACACTAGTTTTTATTTATCTGACGGAAAATCATATATGGCATCCAAACCGATCAAAGAATTTGAAGGACAACTTCCTGTCAAAAAATTTATTCGTACCCATCAATCTTTTGTTGTCAACATGGACTATGTAGATAAATATGATAAAAACGGATATATATTCTTAAAATCTGGTGAAAAAATACCGGTAGCTACACGTAGAAAAGATGATTTTGTATTTAGGTTACTCAATGAATAATAGATGAATTCTACATTTCCAATTCATATTCTCAAATATCAAATTAAATGAAACGAATATTAACGCAATGCTATCGAATATAAATTAATTGATAATTATCATCTAATAGCAGTTAATTTAGCCTAATCAATAGGAATTAATTTTGTAAAATTTCACTAAAATGAAAAAGTCAACCTTATCAATTCTATTTTTTATTGTGTTTTTTGTATCAAATGCACAAACCACAATTTTAAAATGGTCTCAAGTAGAAATTACCAAACTGGGAAAAAACACAACTTATCAAAAAAGGCACAATTATGATATTAAGCACCCCGATAAACCTTTCAAACCTTTACATGGCTTCTATAAAATTACTGATAATTATGGCAGCTATTCTGAGATTACATTCAATAGTGGAAAGGTAAATGGTACTTGGACCGATTATAATTTTGAAGGAAAACTTAAAGCAGTTTCAAATTTTAAAGAAGGACAACTGGCTGGTAAATTAACGGAATACTATCAAAATGGAAAAGTCAGTAAGGAAACATTTTATGAAAATGGAAAAAAGTCAGGGACATGGAAAGAATATGACAGAGAAGGTAAAGAAACGGTGATACAACATTATAAAAATGGATTAAAAGAAGGAAAATGGACTATACAAATTCTTCATGGTGGTGATCGTGCTTGTAAAATAATTGAATTTTATAAAAATGACAAACCTATTGGTACATGGAAAGAGTCTTGCAATGACAAAACCTCTTGGAGCAAAGAATTTTCCGATGAGAAAGATTATATAGAAAAAACGTTTTTCTCAAATGGCAAAGTAAATACACTTAAAGAATATAAAAATGGAAAATTAAATGGTAATTATAAGGCGTATGAGAAAGATGGAGTATTGACCAAACACTTTGCTTTTAAAGAAGATAAAGTAACTTTCCAAAAAATATTTTACGCATCTAACGGAAAACCAAAATCGATTACCAATTTTAAAAATTCTAACAGACATGGAGCTCATAAAAAATTTCATGAAAATGGAAAAAAAGAATTAGAAGCTTTTTTTGATGAAAGTTATAAAACCGGCACATGGAAAGAGTATTCTTATGAGGGTCAACTGACCTCTATTCAAGAATATAAAAATGGCGTAGAAGAAGGTTCATTTAAACATTATACAAAAACAGGATTACTTAAAAAAGAAGGAGCTTATTTAAAAGGAAGACCGCAAGGCTTATGGAAAATATACAATCGAGATGGTACTTTATATAAAGAAGTTATCTATGAAAATGGAAGAATAATTTCTGAAAAAAAATACCAATAAAAATTAACAATTAATTAATCATCTTTAAATTTAAAAATCAATGAAATTATTAAAAATTAGTTTAACAGTAGCAATCATCTTATTTACTGTAGGAAATAGCACTGCACAAAAATTAAAGTCATTCGGAAGTTCAATAGAGAAAAAAATAGGGCCAGTTACAAAAAAAGTACCCTATACAGATGTAGTAAGCTATTTGGGTCATGCAGCTGTTAACACAGAAGATGAAGTAAGAGATGGTAAAAAGTTTTATTATATCTATGTTTGGATACCTGCTGTTGCTCCAGAACTAGGTTTGCGTATGATATCTCCTGTAGGAAAAATGAAAGTTAAAGACGCCATTAAAAGTGCTGGTTACGATGATAATGCATCTTCTCAAGATTACTTTGATACCTATATTACGTTGGAAAGGTCTGATATTATTTCTAAAGACAAAATCAGTAATGCAAAAAATGCAAAATGGAATACTTTAGCAAGTAATGATGATAGTAGTGAATTGCACAACCAACCTAGTGGTAATTCTTATAATTCGGTTTTACGTTATAAAAGTAAAGTTGGCGATCCTGTTGGAGCGTTAACAACAGGTCTGTATAGAATTGGTTTTACAACCTACAAAACAGGTGAAGTAAAAGGTACATTTTTAGCACAAATTGGTTCTCCAGTAAAATTACCAGGTGTTGTTATGGCAAAAACAGTTGATGAGTTATTAAAACAAATAAAATAATTACAACTAGATAATCCATTGTGTATTTCATTATAATACACAATGGAGTCTTTTAAAATATAATATCAAAAAAAAAAGCATGAGATGAAAATCTCCATTTATATTTATCTATAGAAGAGAAAAATATTTAGGTAGAATTTAAAAGCTTATATACTGCTAAATGCGATGAATAAATAATGCCTTCTTAAAGAACTTATGAAACAAGTCATTTGCACAATCTTAACCATACTGATATTAGGGTTTGCAAATTCAAAAAACAGAATTGATTCTAATGAACCAAACTAACTCTCAAAGTGTTGATACTACTTTTGTTTTTGAAGGGAGTAGTATAAAAGTAATTGTTAAAAAAGGGGAGTTAGTTCTGGCAGAAAAAGAATATTTTTTAACTAATGAAACGGTTCTAGATACCACTACACTAGAAAGATCCAAATTTATACTAGAAAGTCCTGATGCATTAGACGGAGAGTGGACTCAATATAATACCTTAGGAAGAATTAAGGCAAAAGGCCAAACAAAAAATGAATTTGGCTGTTGGATGGATAGTGGTTTATTTAATAATGACATTCATGGTAATCTAATTAGAACCGTTTACTATGACAATTGAAATAATGAAGAAGATGGTTGTCATGCTGCAGTACATGATATCACACAAAAAGAGTTTTATACTGATGATCAATTAAAATCTGTAAAATATTTTCAAAGTGGGTATGAAGAAGGCGAACTAAACCCTGTTGGTCAATGGATCTTTTATTATGAAAAAGGACTAAAGTTTATAAAAAATTAAATAATAGCAATATGGATTTTATACATATTATAAAAATAATCTTATTTACTACATTGTTTAGTTTAAGTTCGTGTCCCGTTTTTGAATTAGGAAAGAAGTTAGATGAGTCCACTTCAAAAAAAGAAATTGAAGTAGTAAAATTAGATAAAAAAGCAGATTCTGATAACGATCTAAAAAAGTATTTGGCTAAAATTGACAGTACAAATACGGTATTAAATTGGAAAAAACTTCAGTGCGGTCTATATATTAACAAAGATAAAGAAATAGGCTTTAAGTTTAATATGGTGATAGGCCATAGACATGATGGCTATACGACTGCTTACCGTACATACTTATGTTGCGATGAAGATAGTAAGCCTTTAAAATCTGTTATAGACACTACAACATTCAGACACCTTGGAAGTACTTTTTACAAAGATAAACGAAATGTTTATCACTATTATGATATGGCAGGAGGAGGTAGATTCTCTATATATGAAGGAGTAGATTATAAAACTTTTAAAGTAATTGGCGATAGTTATGCCAAAGATAAAGACCATATTTATGGTGAAAGGCATGGTATTTTAGAAAATGTAGATTACAAAACTTTTATTACCTTAAAAGGAGCAGGTCCATACGCAAAAGATAAAAAAGGGTATTATTTTTGGGATGATTTAATATACACAAAACAAGGACTCAAAGATTCAATTCGTTTATCAATTACACCTTATGCTAAAAATTTTTATAAATTATTAAAAACCAAACGTTTAATAAAATGAATATTTATACATTTTCTAAAGCATCCATAAAAAAGTTAGCAACAAGGCAAACGCTTTCTATTTATCCTATACTGATAAGTGTGTTGATTGCGATGTATTTTATAATAAATCATATTGAAGGTGAAAAGGAAATGGAAAAACCATCTACGTTAATCATAATGATTAGCGTTGGAATTTTCATGTTAGTTGGAGGTTTTTTTTCAAGTAGAAAAGCAGTATCAAAAGTATTATTAGAAACTAAATTCATTCTAGAAGATGATGCCATTAGAAAAGAGATTCCAAATGGTAAAGACATCGAAATTTTCTTTAGAAATATTAAAACCCGGCAACATACTAAAAAAGGAATTTTAATAAAATCTCCAAAAAAGCAATTATTTATTCCTGTTGAATTGACAAACTTCAAAGAGTTAGAATCTAAGATTATAAATAAAACGTACACGGGCATACAGTACTTTGATACTAAATATAAAATAAATGATACGCTATTAAAAAATTTTGCCGCAATTGGTACACTCATTTTATTAGTTGGCACATTAATACTCGAAAGTAAAACACAAAAATTATTGGCTGGTATACCTTTAATTTCAGTACTTATATTTGCTATTTATGACGAGTTAAAAAATAAAGAAAAAGCAAGTTTATCAAGTGGAATGTTGGCAAAAGGCACTATGATAATACTATCACTAATTGCTTATTTAATTTATATTGCTATTTATTCATAACCAAAATTATTTATAATTAAACCCAAAACAACACTTAGAATTATACAACTTTTGTTGGTTGCTTTATTATGTTTACAATTTTTTCATGGACAATAAACACAGACAATACAAGTATAGCGTAAATAAATATAAAACTTTTTTACGAATAATAAAACGTAGCATTACTGCATCAAATGATGCAAAATTTCTTAAAAAGGAAGCCTTAGAAAATATTAAAATTATTAGAAATAATAACCATAAAAAACACAAAATAGCAAATGCATTATTTCTAATACTACCAATTCAAGGTGTATTGGTTATTCTTATTTTACTTTTAAGTTTTCGTTAAAAAGTAGATAAAACATTATCAATATCTAAAACCGATACATATATACATTAAAACCCTGCAAAAATAGATTAGACCTATTCTTACATATAGTTACATATTATTTTTGTTAATGAAATTATAAAAACAAATTAATGAATAAACAAATATGATGGCATCAGAAAAAGAAATATTAACTATTGAAAGACTAATTATTTATACAGTAGTTTTATTAATGATAATAGTTCTTATTCTACAAACTAATTTCACTGTTCTAGCAATATTTCCATTCATAATACTTTATTTTTTTATGATCATATTTAATATTATACTTCCTTTTCTGAAAAATACACATCAGAATGACAATCAAAAAAAAAATGATATCCTTTTTTTTAACTCAGCACCTATAAGAGTTGATAAATTAAAAAGAATAGCTACTAAAAAGTATTATTATAATAATGGGATATTTTACAATTTTAATGAGATTACTCAAAAATTAGTGGCGATTCCGTTTGCTGATATTGTTGAAGTTAGTAAAACTAATCTAGTAATTAAAAATATCAGCATTTGGAAAGTTATTGTTTTGTTAGATAATGAGGAAGTTACTTATAAGTTTAAACATAACTATTCATTATGGAATAGTAATTTTCCAAATTTTTTAGAAGAGTTGAAAAGAGAAAACCCTAATGTTTACATCTCAAAGTTTAATCTTTGGAATAAATAATCATTATAAAATTTAAAGACAATGGATAAATTCATAATTAACCCAACCCTATTAATAAAAAACATCTTAATTACTGATAATTCTATTAGAATTACAGATGAAGATTATAAAACAAAAGACAACTTTTTAGAAAAACTCAAAACTGCTAAAAAAGGAATATTAGATACAATTCATCAAATTGAATATGAAAAAATAATTAAGGTTGTACCTTTTACAAAAGATAATGCTATTCAAATCTTTTTTCATGAAATGGATAAGAATAAAAAAACCTGCTTAAAATTTAATACTCTAGAAGAATTTAATGAAGTATTTAATTTCATAATAACTAAGACTCACTTAAGAAAAGGCCTAGTTAAAATAAAGAGCTTTGAATCATATAAAACGCAACTTATAGCTACTGCAATGTCAATACTACTATTTGTTCTAATTTATATAGATGCTGAGCATTTAGAAAAAGGAGAAATAATTAGAATATCAGGAGGTAAAAGAGGAGTGAAAAAATTACTACTCACAGTAGCAGAAACTTTTGGTACAACAAATACCATTATTTTGGGTGCTATAATTACTACAACTCTTGCTATTTGGACAATTATGGCATACAGAAAAGGTAATACTACTAAAGTAATTTATAAGTAGAATGCATGTAAAGTTAAATAAAACGATTGCAGTAGTACCTTTGATTGTAATATGCTTATTCATTTTTGTTTCATGTGGTACTGGATTGAAAGTAAGTAAGTCAAATTTCAAAAAGATAAACACTGATTTTTCAGGAACCTTTATAGGTAGTTCTTTTAAAGCGAAAACAAGAACAGCTATTCCTGGTTTGTCATCTGATATTTCTGATGAAAGTAAAACAACTATTGCTTCACTTTTAAGGCTTCATGATGTAAAAAAATCTCAAAATGATCCAATAACATTAAAATTAAATGCACTTAAAAATTTAGAAGTTACATATAAGGATAGTTTGCAAGTTCAAAGAACAAAAGTATTTAAGGGTAAAATACGTAAAAAAGGTTATTTTGAATATTTTCATTATAAAGAAAGAGTTGAAATACCACCGCTTTTTCCAATAATTTATGGCGAAGCACATATTTCTAGACTTCGTTTTGGTTTTTCTAACAACAATCTAGTTATTGATGATTGTTATATTTCTAATGGGAATATATTCATTTTTGCTGCTGGAAACTCACACAGAGAGCAATATTATTTTAAACCAATAGATCAATAAATTAAAACTATATATATATCATTTACATAAATAATAAGTAATGAAAAAAATAATAATAATTGCCATATTTTTTTTGGTGTTAATACTGCTTTACAACTATGTTGGTGTGGTACGTAACACCATTGCAAAAGTATTTTTACCAAATTCATTTAAAGAATATTCTTTTTTATCAGAAAATAAAGTTGAGTCTGAAGACTATCAAATTAAAAAAATTATTGGCGGTGAATTAGATCAAAAAATTTTGTTTAATACTCGTACTCAAGAATTTATTATAAAGATAAGAGATTCAGATTATGATAGAAATAATCAAGGTTGGTATGCATTATGGAAAATTGATAAAAAGGG
>JGI24023J19991_10003678_pt1 | contig 10699 bp, 13 predicted proteins | sample Cruoilmetagenom1_FD_19991 | JGI IMG/M metagenome (IMG submission 19991)
CATGTATATCATGTGTACTTGAATCCATATATACAATTCTCATAGCAATAGCATTAAATATATCCAATACCCTTTTACTATGAAGTTCATCACGACTATCTAAATCACATAAAACAATTGTATTCCCCTCGTATAAACCATCTATAGCTGCACTTGGACCAAACTTTTCAGTTCCTGTCATTGGGTGTGCTGGGATAAAGTTTTTCTTTATTGAAGCTGGAATATTATCAACAATAAGCTTTTTTGTACTCCCAAAATCTATGATTGTAGTATCCTTATCAATCCCCTCTAATGTTGGCATAAATGCTACTATTGCATCCACAGGGATACAAAGCACTATCATATCACACTTTAGTAACTCATCAATATCAACTATTTTTTCAACAAGTCCTAACTCAATGGCTTGTTTTTGATGTTCAGGGTTATGGTCATATCCAATAATTTCAGTTGCTAAGTCATACTTTTTGATAACCTTAGCAAAGGAACCACCCATAAGTCCAAGACCTACAATACCGAATTTGAGTTTTTTAAATTGTTCCATTATCTATTCCATTCTTTTAAAATTCTAGCTGTACTTCTTTTCATATCTTTCTCTTTTAAATCTTGTCGTTTATCATGAAGTTTCTTCCCTTTACCTATACCAATATTGAGTTTTACCATATTTTTAGCATTGAAATACATCTTTGTAACAACAATAGTATAACCATCTTTAGTTACTTTTTCAAAAAATTTATTAAGCTGTTTTCTATGAAGTAAAATCTTTCTATCTCTATTTTCAGCTGGTCTATAAGTGGTATGTGTAGTTTCTAAAGCACCTATATGCATATTTAAAATAAACATCTCATTTTTTATAATACGCACAAAAGCATCTTTTATATTCACCCTACCCTCACGGATAGACTTCACCTCACTACCTTCAAGTACAATCCCTACTTCTATCACATCACTTACTTCATAATCATGAAATACTTTTTTATTTAAAAATTCTCGTGGTTTACTTTTTATTTTATCTTTTTTTGCCATTATTTTTCTTTTAACTACTTTGATTCCATATAGTTTTTTAATATTACTTTTAACTCATCATCACTTAGAGTATCTTTATAGGTTTTTGAATATATAGAAATTAAAACTACTTTATTTTCAACTTTCTTATAGATGATTACTCTAAATCCTCCACTTTTACCTGTGGGTATAGATGAATTAGAAACTCTTTTTTTATATAAATTATAACCTAAATATACACCTAAGTCATTATCCTCTTCTATACTTTTAACTACAGATTCTAGATCATCCTTTAGTAATTTAAACTTTTTAGATAGTTTTTTAGCTTCTCTTAAAAAGTTATCACTATACTCAATCATCAAGCTCGTTCCACAACTTATCTATTGGTTGAGTTTTACCTTGATCTATATCATCCAAACCTTTTTTTACTGAGTGTAAGATTTTTTGACTTTCCATCAATTCTAAAGCTTCTTTCATACTCTCATACTCGTCTTTTGAGATAAGTACCGCTTCTACTTTATTATTTTTGAGTATTGCTAATTTTTCTACGCTATCATCTTTGATTTGAGAAAGGTATGTACCAAACTTCTTCGCAAAGTCAGATGATGATATAAGTTCATTTATTGCATAAGATACCATTTTATTTCCCTCTTTACTTTCCGTAATATTTTGTGTATTATAGCATAAATATTTAAATTAATGCAAATATTTTAAATACTTTATATCCTCTTCAAGTTCTTTTATACTTTGATTTTTTTGTATCTCTTTTTCTTGCTCTTTGTATTTTTGATATTCCAATTCACTTTTCTCTTTTGCAATACTCACATCTTTTTTACTTATATTTTTACCTTCTTTATCAAAGGACTGCATACCGAGAAGTGTTTGTTTATATCTACACGATTATGTACCAGTTCAGCAGCTGTTTGAGATGAGATAGCCCATAAAAGTTTATTTTGAACTATTTTAAAAAACTCTATTGTTTTTTCATCTTTTGGGTCATAATCAATACTTGTCATATAAATATCTTTGATCTTTTGATAGAAAAACTTCTCAGAGATACGGATATCTCTAAGTCTTTTTTGTAGCTCATCAAAATAACTCATTTGCGTACCACTTTTAAATCTATCATCATCAAGTACAAAACCTTTAGTGATATACTCTTTTAGCTTTGTATTTGCCCAGATACGAAACTTTGTACCTGTAGATGAACGAACTCTAAAACCTAAAGATATAATCATATCAAGGTTATAATACATCACATCATAGTTTTTGCCATCATCCGCAGTTGTTCGGAAATTCCGAACAACTGAATTTTTATCAAGTTCTCCCTCTTCAAATATTGCTGTAATATGTTCACTTATGGTTGATTTTGCTTTTCCATAGAGTTCACAAATTTGAGACTGTGTAAGCCAAATAGATTCATCTTCAAACTTTACATCAACTTTGATATTGCCTTGTTCATTTTGATAGATTAAGATGTTTTGATTTTTCATTTAATTTAGATTTCCTTTAAGTCAAAGATTATTTTCTTTTTATTAATACTCATTTGTGAGTTCTTTTCGTATCTCTATACTTTCAGCCTTTGATTTATCCAGTTTTCACTATATCCAAGTTCCAAATATTGTTTTAATGCTCTATCAATACTAAGCTCAGGATCACTCATCTCATCAAGTCGCTCTTGCCCTACTTTTGCTAACCATAGTTTAAAAGGTTCTGCTTTTGGTGAGAGGATAGATTGTATAAGTCTAAAGAGTTGTTCTGTATCAGCAACATCTGTAAGTCTCATCTTTCCATCTTGAGTTTTCATTTTTAACTGTCCGATATTTTCGGACACTTCACTCCCCTCTTTTTGTAACTCAGCTTTTAAATCACTCCAATATTTTCTAGGTCTATCACTTTGCGTTAAAACTTCTATAACATCTATAATTGATAAATACCATTTTTCTTGATTTTCATCCCAATGTGTACGAACTTTTTTATCTTCAAAAATTTTGATACTATTATCCATATTTTACCTCCGAAACATTTGTATTGTTTTTCTATAGAGACTATAGCAGAAAAATTTATCTACTTATAAAAATATTGCAGTTTGTTAAGTTTTATTTGAGTTGAAAAAAGCTACTTCCACTTCCACTAAAAAAGTTTTTTCCATTTTCATAAGTTTTTAGTTCTGGATATACACTACAAGCTGGAGCATATAAATCGTTAGCTTCCTCTATAGATAAAGTTTTTAAAATTTCTATACTTTTCATTTTCAATAATTTTGTAGCCTTTTCATCTGAAATCTCTTTGTAGAACTCTTCACGAAATTTTGTAAAAATAGCTCCTGTATTACACTCTATTTTAGGAGTATATGTTTCTATATTCAAAATCTCTTCATCAAACTTTACTACAACTTCACCAATTCCAGTTATATTTGCACTATTATACTCATAGATGAAAAAAGGAACATCTGCACCAATTTTTGCTCCAATAGTTGCTAACTCATCTTTTGATAATCCTAGGTTTCCAAGCTCATTAATCATAATCATAAATACAGCACAATTACTACTTCCACCACCAAGCCCTGCAAATTCTGGAATATTCTTTTTTACTACTACTTTATAGTTCTTAAATATTTCTTCTAAATTCTCATATATTCTGTATAATTCTAAGTATGCTTTATAAATAGTGTTTTTCTTCATCTCACAACCAAAATTACCCTCTAAAGTAAACTCTTCAAAAGTTCCTTTTTCAAACCTTACTACATCATAAAGACCTTGCACTCTTACAAATCTTGATACTATCTCATGATAATTATCTCTTCTACTTGCTATTTTTAAAAAGATATTTACTTTTGCGTAAGATTTTTTTTCTATCATAAAAGTACCTTATTTAAGATATATTTTGGTTCATTATTCTCTATACCTATTACTGCAAAAAATGTATCAAATACAATTAAATATTCCCCATCCTCTTTTGTCTCAAAATATTCAATATGAAGTTTTTTTCCTAAATCAAACCACTCTTTTGCCCCTGTATAGTTGTTCAAAGGTAAGTCCAAATACTCCAAAGGATTTAAAGCTTTTTCATTATCAAAATAAAACTGCCCTTCATGAAGTCTTTCTAAGTATGATAAAGTTCCAACCTCCCCAAGTCTTTCTAAAAGTATCTGTGCTATACTTCTTATGTAGCTACCTTCACTTACTGTTATATCAAAGGTTATAAAGGGGTGACAATAGTTTATAAATCTTATATCATACACCTCTGATGTGATTTTTTTCATATCAAACTCTACACCATCTCTAGCTAGATTGTATGCTCTTTGACCATCTATTTTTTTTGCACTATATTTTGGTGGTAAATATTCTAAAGTACCTTTAAGAGATACCAACTTCTCTTTTATACTATCTTCTGTAAATTTTGTTGGATTTATATTCGTAACTTCTACATTTTCTATATCTAAGGAATTACTAACAGCTCCTAAAAAAATAGTAGCACGATATGATTTTGGTGTTTTTTTCAAATAACGAAATAGCTTAGAATACTGCCCAAAAGCAACTATCAAACAACCACAAGCAAAAGGGTCTAAAGTACCACTAAAACCAGCTTTTTTTGTCTTATATTTTCTTTTTATTCTATTGAGATAAAAATTACTACTTATAAATACAGGCTTTTTCACTACAAAAAGTCTATTCAACTATATCTTCTCCACAAAACTTGACAAAATGTCACGACGGTTGCCACCAAAATTAATCTTCAACTTCAAATCTTTTCCAGCTTTTTGAACACTTTCAACTCTACCCATACCAAAAATTTTGTGTTTTACTAAATCATCTTTTTTATAAGCATTGTTTTTTTGGATAATAAGACTTCCTTTAATTAAGTCTGATTCAGTTAGAAACCTACTTTTTGTAAGTTGGGTTCGTCTCCCTTTGTAAAATCTACTATGAACAAAACTCAAAGTTAAATTATCTTTCGCACGAGTAATAGCTACATATCCAAGTCGTCTCTCCTCTTCTATATCACTTCCATCTCCAACAATTGGGAAAAAGCCTTCCTCTAAGCCTATGATAAACACATGTTTAAACTCCAAGCCTTTACTAGCATGAATACTCATAAGTGATATATATTCATCATTTATTGTATCTGCTGCACTCTCTAGTGAGATTTCATTTAAAAAGTCTTCCAAGTTTAAATCAATATGTTGAATAAAAAAGTCTCGTAAATATCCGTAAAACTCATCAATATTAGCCAATCTATCATCCGCATCTATCACTTTTGCATAGGTTGATTTAAAATCAAAACTTTCTTCAAAAAGGTCAATAAATTGCATTTTTGTTTCTAGAAGAATATCTTGAAGATCTTCAACTGATGCCATAAACACTTTTAATGTACGACTATTTTTCTTCCCAACTATTGCTCCTAGTTCATCTGGTGTATATTCTTTTATAATACTAAAGATAGATTTTGCTTTGTCATGAGATTCTAACTCAAGCTTATCAACTGTTGTTTTTCCTATACCACGTTTTGGTTTATTGATAATTCTTTTTATGGAGAAGTTGTCATGTGAGTTTGTTATAACTCTAAAATATGCTATTAAATCTTTGATTTCAGCTCTTTCATAAAACTTCAAACCACCTACAAGTTTATAATTAATATTTGTTCTATTAAGTCCCTCTTCTAAAGCTCTACTTAAAGCATTTACTCTAAATAATACGGCTATATCTTTTGCTGATTCACCCTCTTCTATAAGTTTTTTAATATCATCTACAATTTTTCTTGTTTCATCATTCTCATCATTTGATTCGTAGATTTTAATAGAGTTACCCTCTTCTCTTGTACCAACTAGTTTTTTCCCTAGTCTATCTCTGTTATGTTCTATTAAAGCATTTGCATGAAAAAGTATTTTATGGGTTGAACGATAGTTTTCTTCAAGTTTTATCACTAAAGTATCATTAAAAGTTTCACTAAATGTTAGGATGTTTTTAATAGTAGCACCTCTCCATCCATAAATAGACTGATCATCATCTCCAACTACACAAATATTGTTATGTTCACTACATAGTTTTTTGAGTAATTTATATTGGAGTTCATTGGTATCTTGGTATTCATCTACCATTATATACTTATATCGTTCGCTTGTCTCTTTTGCAAGTTGTGGATTACTTTGCAGTATTTTATAAGTTAAAAGAAGTAAGTCATCAAAATCTACAAGATTATTTTGTTCTAAATAGTTTTCATACTTTTCATATACATCTGCAATTTGTTTATATGTTCTATCTTGTGCTGTCGCTTTTGCTTCATCTACACTTACAATTGAGTTTTTAAATTTAGATATTTCTGAAGCTAATACTGCCGTTGTTGTTTCTTTATCAATTGTTTTAAGTATTCTTTTTTTGTCATCTGTATCAATAATAACAAAATTATTTTTTCTATTAAGTTGTGTTATGTTAAATTTTAAAAACAATAGTCCAAATTTATGAAAAGTACAAAGTAATGGAGGATACGAGATATTGTCAATAAGAGAAAAAGCACGTTCACGCATCTCTGTTGCTGCTTTATTTGTAAAAGTTAAAGTCAAAATTGAAGCTGGGTCAATTCCTATTGATATAAGGTAAGCAAGTCTTGTAGTAATTGTCTTAGTTTTACCACTACCTGCACCAGCAAGTATAAGTAAAGGACCATCTATATGCTGTGCTGCAATCTTCTGCGAGTCATTTAAAGTAGATAACATAATACTTCTTTCATCTAATATACTATAATTATAGCATAAAAATATAAAAACAGCTCAAAATGAAACTATTTTGTATATTTTATATTAGTTTTATTTATAATTTATTTTCATTTATATTATTTTATGTTATCATTGTTATTATAAAAACTTAAAAGGTATATTTTATGTTATCAGATTTTACGAAATTGAATACATTTTTAACTGTTGTAAAAGAGAAGTCATTCTCAAAAGCTTCAGCTAAACTTGGTATTTCACAACCAGCAGTTACTCAACAAATGCGATTTTTGGAAAACTACTTAGATGCTCCTATTGTTGATAGAAAGAAAAATGGTATTAGACTTACAAAAGAGGGTGAAAAACTTTACCATATAGCACAAAAGATTGAAAAAGTTATTAGCAATAGTGAAAAAGAACTTTTGAAAATAATTAATAAAGATATTACATTTGTATTTGGTGCTTCAAATGCTATTGGTAACTATATTTTACCAACATTTTTAAATGAAATTAAACAAAAAATCAATAATGATGTAAGTGTAACTGTATCTAATAGTGCTGAAGCTATAGAAAAGCTAAAAGACAAAAAAATAGATATGGCTCTTATTGAGTCACCAATTTTTGAAGATGGTATTATCTATAGAGAGTGGTTAGAAGATGAGATAGTAGTATTCTCAAATCAAAAACTTCCAAGAAGAGTAAAAAATGAAGACTTACAATCTTTTAAGTGGGTTTGTAGAGATCCAAACTCTCATACAAGAAGAGTATTTAAAGAAGCCTTAGAACAAGCTGATTTCCAAGATTGTGATTCATTTAATATTGTAAGTGAAGCGTCTTCTCCTACAGCAATTGTTCAAACTGTACTTCATAGTTCAAAAGATGACACACCAACTACATCTATTGTATCGGCTCATGCTATCTCTGATTTTGTAAAAAGCGAAATTTTATTTGAAGCTAGATTACCAGATATTAAAATGAAAAGAAAACTTTATATTGCATATTTAAAAGAGAGAAAACATGATGCTTTTGTTGATACAGTTATTAACTATCTTATGACTATCAAAAAATAAATAGAAATAACTACAAAAAAGAGAAGCTTATAAAGCTTCTCTTTTTTTTTATATTTTTATCTAGCGTATCCAACAGAACGAAGTTCTCTTATAACATTTACTTTTATCTCACCTGGATATTGTACTTTTTCCTCTATTTCAGTAGCGATTTCAGTTGCTAGTAAAACTGATTCATCATCATTTACCAAAGTAGCATTTACAATAACCCGCAACTCTCTACCTGCATTAATAGCATAAGTTTTAATCACACCCTCTTTACTATTTGCAATAGCTTCAATCTCCTCAACTCTTTTTAAGAAGCTTTCTAACACCTCTCGTCTTGCTCCTGGTCTTGCAGCACTTAAAGCATCTGCTGCACACACAGCAGCTGATTCTATACTAGAAGCTTCTTCATGCCCATGATGTGCATAAATAGCATTGATAACCTCTTCTGGTTCCCCTAGTTTTTTACATAAGTCAGCACCAATATCCACATGGCTCCCTGGNATATCATGAGTAAGTGCTTTACCTATATCATGCATAAGTCCTGCTCTTCTTGCTAAGATAGTATCTCCACCTAGTTGAGAAGCTATAAGTCCTGCTAAATTTGCAACTTCTAAAGTATGTGCTAAAGCATTTTGTCCATAACTTGCTCTATATCTTAATCGTCCTACAAGATGTACTAAATCTTTATGCATATTTGTTATACCCAATGCTAAAATAGTATCTTCACCCTCTTTAGTAATATTACTATCAAATTCATTTTTAATACTATTATAAACCTCTTCTATTTTTGCTGGATGGATTCTTCCATCTCTTAAAAGTTCTTCAATAGTTTTAGTTGAGATTGCTCGTCTATACAGGTTGAAACTGCTTACTGTTATAGTATTTGGAATATCTCCAATTATAATATCAACACCTAAACAAAATTCAAGTGCTTTTATATTTCTCCCCTCTTTTCCTATAATTTTACCTTTGGCTTCCTCATCAGGAAGAGGAATGTGATTGATAAGTCTTTCTGCTGCAAATTCTCCTGCATATCTTGTCACTGCATGAGAAAGCATATTATTAATCTCTTTAACAGATTCATCTTTTGCCAACTTAAACTCTTTTCTAAATAAAGAGGCTATTGTAGCTCTATTTTCCTCTTTTACATGTTCTAACATAAGAGTTGTTGCCTCTTTTTGAGTAAGTCCACTTGCATTTTCAAGTATTTTTGTTGCTTTTTTTACTTTTTCTTCATAAGTTTTTTTAAGATTTTCCAATCCACTTTGTAAAGCTTGTACTTCTGCTTTTTTATTGTATATAATATCTTTATCTGTTTTAATTTTTAATAACTCTTTTTCCACTAAAGTATCCAACTCTAACTCTTTCTTATCTAACTCTTTTTTCTTTTTACGAAATTCTCTTTCAAAATCTTGGTTTGCTTTGTTTTTTGCTTCTTTTAATAGAGACTGAGCCTCATGTTCAATAACTTTTGCTTTTGCTTTTGCCTTTTCTGTATATATCTCAAATTTTGCATTATGTAATTTATTTGCTATAAAAAAACTGATAATTGATGCAAATATTGCTACAACAGAAACTATAATAATAATTTCCATTTTTAAACCTTTATGTTGTAATTATAAAATTTGGCCTTATATCATGTTTAGAAGTTACTACTGTTTTAGACTTGCAAAGTTTTAGTTGAGTAAATATAGTTATAGGTTTGGTTTGTAATTTTTCATAAAATCTATCATACATTCCTGCTCCAAATCCTATTCGTCTATATGTTTCATCAATTCCTACAATTGGTACAATAACCATATCTAAGTTTATTTTCCCATTTCTAAAGTTAGAATAACTTGGTTCTTTTATACCAAATCTAGCTTTTTTTAGTGGTAATCTGTACTTGACAGGAACAAATGTTTTCCCTTGCATATATGGAACATAAACTTCTATATCTCTTCTTTTTCTTAAAATATTTATCAATGGTTGCACATCTACTTCCATTGATAATGGTATATACAATAATATATTTTTAGGATTATAAAAGTTAATAACACTTAAAATTCTAGAACATATATCTTTATCTTTTTTTATTCTTGCTTTTTTACTAAAAAATTGTAATCTATTTAAACAATACTTCCTAAAGTCCTCTTTAGTACTTTTTGACATTTCTAAGCCTTTTTAGGATAAAATCCAATTTATATTTTAACCAATGGAGACAAAAATGAAGATTAAAAAAATTACAATATTAACTATTTTAACATTAGTATTATTTACAGGATGTGGTGAGAAAGAAAAAATTGACGATAGTGTTATTGCAGAAGGAACTGCAAAAGAACAATCAGTAGTATTTAATTTAAAAACTGTAGAGGGAAAAGATTTAAAAATTATTGCAAAAAAAGAGGGTTGGGTATTTACTGGATATGAAAATAAAGTTATCTTATTAAACTTTTTTGGAACTTGGTGTCCACCTTGTAAGGCAGAAATTCCTCATCTATTAAATATTAGAAAAGAACTTAAAAATGACTTTGAAATTATTGCAATAGATGTTGGAAAAAGAGGTGGTGGATTAAATACTCAAGAGGAACTCAATAATTTTATAAAAGAATTTTCTGTAACTTATCCAATAGTAACAGGTGCTGATAACCCAAAATTATTTGGTGCAGTAAGTGATCTTAATCCAAGTGGTTCAATACCATTTATGGTTCTTTTTAATAAAAAAGGACAATTTATGAAACCGTATATTGGTATGAAACCTGAAGAGATGTTATTTAGTGACATAAAACAAACTATAGAGATGAAATAAATGTTCGGAATTTTTCGGAAAAAAGAAAAAGAACAACAAAAAGAGATTACAACGCAAGAAGAAAGCACTGAAAAAAGTGGCTTTCTTTCTAGAGCACTCAATAAAACAGTTTCAAATATCAAATCAATTGTTCCACAAAAAAAA
>JGI24023J19991_10003679_pt1 | contig 10699 bp, 11 predicted proteins | sample Cruoilmetagenom1_FD_19991 | JGI IMG/M metagenome (IMG submission 19991)
AGACGGTGTCGCGTCTGGCGCTCTAAGTCAGCCGGGACATACTTGGGCTCGGGGCCCCGCCACCGCCTATGCGGTGGCGGGGCTTCATCAGCGCAAAATCGACGACCGAGAGCGCCCCGGCGCGATCACGCCTCAAAGTGCTGCCGGTCAAAATTGAGTCTCAGGATCAACGGATCTCGCGATCCAAGTCGTTAAGGGCAGTTCCATGCATCATGTCATACTGGGCGCGGGTCCCGCCGGCGTCGTCGCAGCTGAAACCCTGCGGAAATTGGACAGCAAAAGCAAAGTCACACTCGTCGGCGGCGAGAGCGAACCGCCCTATTCGCGGATGGCCATTCCCTATCTGTTGTCCGGCGACATTGACGAGGGCGGAACATATCTGCGCCACGAAAAGGATCACTATGACGGTCTCGGCATCAAATACGTCCAGGCCAACGCCAAAAGCATCGACAGCAAAGCTAAGACCGTCGCCCTCGATGGCGGCAAGGACCTTAAATACGACACGCTGCTGATCGCCACCGGCTCGAGCCCGCTCAGGCCGCCGATCGATGGGCTTGACCTGCCTGGCGTCTCCACTTGCTGGACCCTGGAGGATGCGCGCGCGATTCTCAAGACCGCCAAGAAGGGCGATTCAGTGGTGCTGATGGGCGCCGGCTTCATCGGCTCGATCATCTTGGAATCGTTGGTGAAGATGGGCGTCAAGCTGACCGTTGTCGAAATGGGTGACCGTATGGTGCCCCGCATGATGGACGAAACGGCCGGCAACATGCTGAAGCGCTGGTGCGAGGACCAGGGTGTCAGCGTGCTGACGGGTGCCAAGATCGAGAAGATTTCTGGAGACAAAAGCGGCCTCGAGGTCGCCGTCTCGAACGGCGACACATTGCCCGCCACGCTGGTGGTTGTGGCGGCCGGCGTCGCACCCAATATCGACTTCCTCAAGAAAAGCGGCATTAAGACGGGCACAGGCGTCATCGTCGACGATCATCTGGCGACCAGCGCGCCCGATGTCTATGCAGCCGGCGACGTCGCCGAAGCGCGCGATTTATCGACCGGTGAATTGGACGTGATGGCAATCCAACCCGTTGCCGTCGAGCACGGCTATCTGGCTGCTCAGAATATGGCGGGCGTCGCGACGCCCCACCGGGGCAGCCTCAACATGAACGTGCTCGACACGCTTGGCCTTGTCTCAAGCTCTTTCGGTTCCTGGATGGGCGTCAAGGGTGGCGAGTCCACCAAATTGGTCGACGAGGACGGCTTTCGCTATCTGCGGCTTGAATTCTCCGGCGACCAGCTCGTTGGCGGCCAGGCTGTGGGCATGACCGAGAATATCGGCGTGATGCGCGGCCTGATCCAAACGGGCCATCATTTGGGCGCCTGGAAAGACAAGTTGATGGAGTCGCCGCAGCGCTTGACGGAGGCTTATGTGGCGACGTCGCAGGGCGTCACCCACGTATGAACATCACGCTGAAGCTCTATGCCGCCTTGGGTGAATTCCTGCCAGCCGAGGCGCAGGCGAATGCGGTCAAGGTCGACGTTCCCGATGACGCGACGATCAGCGACGTGCTGACGAGCCATCAGGTCCCGCTCGGGCGCTGCCACCTGATCATGATCAACGGGCATCAGCACGATCGCAACGCTCTCAGCAGCACCAAGCTTGCCGGCGGCGATACGCTGGCGGTTTTGCCGCCGGCTGGATAATGCGCGCTCCAATGCGAAATCGTCACCATCCAGGCACCTGGAAGCACACGCTTTTGGAATCGCCGCAGCGCTTGACTGAGGCTCAAGCGGCAACGGCACAGGGGGTCATGCACGTATGAACATCACGTTGAAGCTTTATGCCGCGCTGGGTGATTTTCTGCCACCGGAGGCGCACGAGAACACGATCAAGGTTGACGTCCCCGATGGCGCGACGATCAGCGATATTTTGACCGGGCATCAGGTGCCGCTGGAGAGCTGTCATCTCATCCTGATCAATGGGCATTACCATCATCGCGAGGCCGCCGGCACCACCGCTCTTGCCCCCGGCGATACATTGGCGGTTTGGCCCCCCATCGCAGGGGGCTGAAGCGATGGTCGAAACGCCATCCCAGATCGAAAAGATCATGTCGGCCACGCTGGGTGATTTTCAGCGCAGCATCAAAACCCTCTCGCCCGACCACACGTTGAGGCCAGACGGCCGGAGCGTCCGCTTGGATGAGGACGGCTATTCCGTCGAGATCCGGTACGAACCCACCGGAACCAAAACCTTCGGCACCCTGCTCGTCATTCCCCAAGCAAAGATCACACTCGACTTCGACCAAGCGAACGCCAAGGCGCGGAAGGACTTTATCCGCCGCTTCGACTTTGCCTTTCAGCGGGGCGGCGGCTGAAGACGGCCGCCCTCGGTCAATCCAGCCTCAGTACATCGGTGAACGCCATGACCGATTACATGTTTCCCCATTCCTGGCCGCAAGAGCGCAAGCGGCTGGCCATGATGTCGGCGATGCTCGATCCCTATACGCTTTTCCGAATGGAACAGCTCGGCCTGACCAGCGGATGGCGCTGCCTGGAGCTCGGCGCCGGCAACGGCAGCATGTCACAACAGCTCTGCCGCCGCGTCGGCCCATCGGGCCACGTCGTCGCGATCGACCTGGATACTGCGTTTCTCTCCGAAATCAGCGAACCCAATCTCGAAGTGCGAACGCAAAATGTGGTCGAGGCGGATTTCGAGCAAAGCGCCTACGATCTAATCTACACCCGCGCCCTGCTCCATCATCTGCCCCAATGGCAGGCGGTGCTGGAGAAGATGTGCGCCGCGCTCAAACCAGGCGGCGTGCTCTTGATCCAAGAGCCCGATATCCATCCCGCCGAAGCGCTCGAAGCAGGCGATTGGCGCGACTTTTGGATTGGTTTCCGCAATTGGTCCGCGACCATCGGCGTCGATCACCAGCTTGGGCGCAAGGTGGCGGCGCACCTGAAGGGCTTGGGGCTGGAGAATGTGCAGAGCCATGCCGAGACCATCAATTTCGAGGGCGGCTCCGGCCCGGCGCAATTTTTCGCGCTTTCGATGGCTCAGATCAAAGACGAACTCATCGCATCGGGTCACGTGAACGAGGATCTCTTCGAACGACTCATGAAGCTGCTCGACGACCCGGGCCACTGGGGGATGTGCATCTCTTTTGTGGTAACCAGCGCGAGAAAACTCGCCTAAGCCAGTCAAGGCGCCACAGCACGTCAGTCAAATCGGTTGCGTAACCTAAAGTAACTTTCCGTGTATTGTCAGAGAATCTTCTTATTGAAGAAACGGCGCGCGCCTATTCGCATTTGATCTAAGCCCGCGCAGGCCCTAGACTTCAATGCTTCAAACGTGCGTTTGGCGCGAACGATTGAGGCGTGTCAATGTGGCGACATCGATCGTCGTAGGCTTGGGTCGTCCAATGATTTTTGTGTTCAGGACGTTTCTGTTTCTTCTTGTATGTGCTGCCATGTTTACGGCGAATTTCGCCGCCGCCAATTTTATTGAGGGGAATTGGCAGGGAAGGACGTACAGATCGGACGACGGCAAATTGCTGAGCTGCGGTGTGACCGGCAGAAAAAAGGGCGAAGTCGCATTTTATATTCATCACATGGCCAGCAAGCGCTGGTTCCTGCTGTTTACGAGCAGCCGCTGGAATCTGCGTAAGGGTACAGTGTACGACGTCGAATTGGCCATTGATGATTACGATACCATCCACAGCAAAGCCCAGGTGACACAAAAGGATGCGCTTGCGCTGCGCACGTCCGACGTCCAGAAGATCGCTCCCCTGCTCAAGCGCGGCCAATCGTTTCAGTTCACCTCGCCTGTCGGTAACGTTACCGTAGACCTCAAGGACACGAACAAAGCCATGCAGCGGCTGGAACGCTGCATCGAGAGCCAATTGATCACGGAGCAGCACCTACAGGGGGATGAGCCTTCAACCGCCGTCAGCGATGCATCCCGCGCAACCAATGCGCAACCAACCAGCTACTATGAATATATCGACCGGACGAGCGCCACGGTTTTCGTCGCCAATTTGCTGACGGCTTCAGGGGTAACCGGCTTCCGGATTCTTGAAGAAGATCGCGGGCGCGGTTTTGAAAACTCCGTCATGTGGGAAATGCCCGGAGGCGGAAGAGGTTCCTTCGTCGCCATCAAGAATCAGAAATCCAAGGATTTGAACTCCATGGTTTCTCGAGAGATTACGGTCGATACCCGCAAATGCGCGCATACTTTCGTCTCTGGAAAAAAGCCGGCAATCAAGTCGGGCGACGCCTCGATGCAGCGCATCTTTACCGCATGCCGCCGGGACAATGGCGCCAGCTATGTTGCCCATTACACCTATGTCAAAACCAGCAGCGGAACCGTCGTCAGGATCACGCAGTGGGTGGAGCGCGCTCAAGGATCAGACGAGGACGATGCTCAGGAAGAATCCGACCTGGTCCTGCTTAAGAATGCCGATTGGACGCTTCTGAAATAGACGCCCTGCGGGAGAACGGAGACCAGATGAAAACAGTTTGTGGATTTCTGATTGTCTGCTGCCTCGGTCTTGTCTTCGACACAACGCAAGTGCTCGCCGCCAAATTCAAGATCGGCGGCTGGACAGGCCATCTGCTGACCAAAGACGACGGAGACGCCGATGGATGTGAAATGATTGCCACGTACACCAGCGGCATACACCTGTCGATCATGATGACAACGAAATCGGAATGGGTGCTAACCCTGGTGAGCAAAAATTGGAACTTCAGGGAAGGCGCCACGCAGAAAGTTGTCCTCTCTATTGATGATAAGACTCTTTTCCATAGCGAGGCGATTTCGTTTGCACCAACCGCACTGTTGATCAGATTAAACAAGAGCAATGCAGCAATAGAAGCCATAAGACGGGGCACGTCTCTCGAAATCAGGACAAAAACTGGTGTCCAGTCCTTTAGGCTCAACGACACCTATAAAGGCATCGAGTTGATAAAGCAGTGCGTGAGGGATGCCATTGCCAGCAATTACATGAAGGCTAAGACCAGAACTACATTTTCGGGATTGAACGCAAAAACCGGACCGACAACCGATAATCCACAGGTCGTCGTTGTGAAGCGGGACAAACTGCTGGCCTTCGTAATCAACCTGTTGTCGGCCGCAGGAATCAGGGGCTTTCAAATCCTCCCCGCCGATCAAGCTCACCCAGACGAAGAAATCTTCTGGTCCAAGCCGGACGGTGGCTACGGCTCGTTCCGGGCCATCAGAGTGGCCGCTGAGAGCGAATTGCCCATCAAGTACGGCCCTCCAGGCGCCGTCGAAGAAGACGCCAATGCCTGCAAAGGCAAGTTTGTCACGACAAAGAAGGGAGCCCAGAGTGCGAAGGGAGTCGCAATCGATCTGGTGTTTACGGTTTGCAAGGACGGCGATCAAAGTTTTGCCCGCCAGTATACCTTTATAGGTCTCATTAACGGTCTGAGGTTGCGAATCGCGCAATGGCAAACTGGCGAGGAAGTACGCGACGACGCCGACGAAATGGACGGAGAGCTGCATCAAAACGCCGATTGGACGTTGCTCGAATAGCGGCTACGTCTGCGTCAAGACCGGCATTCATTCCAATTAGTCCAGCGGGACGCCTTCTTCGAGAATGCCCTTCATGCGCTTCTCGACGCGCGTCTCGACCTCTTCCGGGTTGGTGAAGATATAAAACCGCCCGTCCCGAATTCCTTGCAGCGCAATTTGGGCGACCTCATCTGGCGCCATACCGTTTTTGGCGAGCCAATTGTGGATACGCTCGCGTCGTCCGGCACGTTCCTCCGCTTCTTGGGCATCCAGATCGAGCTTCAAGTCTTTTGGCCGATTGCGTTCCGAAATGCCGAAGTCGCTCGCCACCGCGCCCGGCGCCAGCAACGCCGCGCACAGTTTGGAATTGGCCTCCTTCAAGTCGTAATGCAGCCCTTCGGTCAACCGCGTGATGGCGTGCTTGGAGATACCGTAGACCGAGGAGGTGCCGGTGGAGAGACCCACGAAGGAACTGGTGTTCATGACGACACCTTCTTCGTCTTGGGCAATCATCCTGGGAACGAAGGCTTGCAGGCCATTTAAAATGCCGCGCAGATTGACCGTCATAATCCAACGCCAATCTTCGTCCGGCGTCTCCCAAATGGGGCACGAGGACCCGGTCACGCCCGCATTGTTGCAGAGCACATGCACCGCGCCAAAGCGCTCATAAGCCTGATCGGCGAGCGCGATCACCTGGTCTTTCTTCGAAACATCGATCACCAGCGACAGCACTTCGGCGCCCTTGGCCTCCAACTCGCCGGCAACACCCGCCAACCGGTCGGCCTCGATGTCGGCGATCACCAATTTCATGCCTTCATCGGCGAACGCACGCGCCAGCCCCGCGCCGATACCACTGGCCGCGCCCGTAACGACCGCGACCTTTCCTTTGAGATCTTTCATCAAGTCACCCGCTCCGATTGCCGCCGGCCCCACACATCGTATTCGTCGGCATGCAAGATTCTAACCCCCACAATATCGCCAGGCCTAACGTCCGTCTCGCCGTTGAGGTAGACGCAACCATCCACCTCCGGCGCGTCCCAGGTCGAGCGCGCGATGGCGCCCTCGTCATCGACTTCGTCGATGATCACTTCCACCGTCTGGCCGACGCGCGCCGCCAGCACATCGACGCTAATCAAGCGCTGATGCTCCATCAACCGCCTGTAACGTTCGGCCTTGATTTCTTGAGCCACTTGGCCGGGCAGATCGTTGGCGGCCGCGCCGGCAACATCCTCATATTGGAAACAGCCCACCCGGGTGAGCCGTGCCTCCTCCAGCCAGTCGAGCAGCATCTCGAAGTCCTCCTCGCTCTCACCGGGAAAGCCGACAATGAAGGTCGAGCGGATTGCGAGCTCCGGGCACACCTCCCGCCAGCGCCGAATTCGCTCGAGGCTCTTCTCTCGTGCGGCCGGTCTGCCCATCGCCTTGAGAATGCCCGGCGAGGCGTGCTGAAAGGGAATATCGAGATATGGAAGCACGCGCCCTTCGGCCATCAACGGCAGCACGTCATCCACATGGGGATAGGGATAGACATAGTGCAGGCGCACCCAGACGCCCAACCCGCCAAGCGCCGTGCAAAGATCGATGAAGCGGGCATTGACCGGTTCGCCGCGCCAGTCGCTGGGGCGGTATTTCAGGTCGAGGCCATAGGCGCTGGTGTCTTGCGAAATGACCAGCAGCTCCTTTACGCCCGCCTCAACCAGGCGTTCGGCTTCGACCAGCACGTCGCCCGCATCGCGGCTCTGCAACGAGCCGCGCAGCTGCGGAATGATGCAGAAGGAGCAAGCGTTGTTGCAGCCCTCTGAAATTTTCAAATAAGCATAATGACGCGGCGTCAGCCGCACGCCCTGGGGTGGTACCAGGTCGATGAAGGGGTCGTGCGGCGCCGGCGCGACTTGCTGCACGGCGGCCATGACGTCCTCATAGGCCTGCGGCCCGGTGACGGCCAGCACCTTGGGGTGGACGGCGCGGATCGCCGCTTCATCGCCCCCCATGCAGCCGGTGACGATGACGCGTCCGTTCTCCGCCAGGGCCTCCCCGATGGCCTCCAATGATTCGGCGCGCGCGCTGTTGAGGAAGCCGCAGGTGTTGACCACGACCGCATCCGCATTCCCATAGCCGGAGGCGATCTCATAGCCCTGCGAGCGTAACGCCGTAATGATGCGCTCGGAATCAACCAGTGCCTTGGGGCAGCCCAGCGAAACGAAGCCGATTTTTGGAACGGTTTTAGCCATGCCTTCTTATAGGCGAGGCAGCGGCACGCGTCAGCGTCTGATAAACGCGGTTTGGCTTGCCGGACTTAGCGGAAAATTTGGTTGAGAAGATCCTCGGGCTTGGTTTTTTGAGCAGGCTGTTCGGTTCCGCCCTGGCCACTCGTCTGCCCACTCGTTTGCCCACTCGTTTGCCCTGCCGCCTCCTGGCCGCCGCCGCTGCGCTGGCCCAAGAAATTGTCCAGCACCTTGCCCAGATTCTTTTTGTTCGATTTGAGGTTCTTGACCACTTCACCAATCTGTTTGGCCGCGGCTTCCGGGCTCCGAAGAATGGCTTCGACATCGGGCTGGATACGCGGGTTGCTGAGCGGTCCCTTGATTTTGATCGGAACCACGACGCCAGCCATATCCTTCTCACCACCCTGCCCCTGGAGACTGGCGACAAGCCGTGGCTCCAACGAATAGTCGATCACCTCACGCGGCAGATCGATCGTGCCCTTGCCACCCATGCGCAACAACGGCCCGATCAGCTGCAAGTCGGAATTTTGGATGATGCCGTTCTGTATGGTGTAGGTGCCGTTGAGTTCGGAGAAGTCGGTTTTGAGGCGGCTGCTGCGCTGGGTGCCCTGGAGTTGACCCAAGGACACCGATCGGATCATTTGCGGGATGTTGAGTCCCTCGATGGCTCCGTCGGTAAAACGCACGGTTCCATTGCCCTGGAGCGAACGCACCATCTCGTTTTCAGATCTGCCCGCCCCGGAAATCGCAATCGTAAAATTTGCCTTGCCCGAAATCCAATCGAAGGCCAGCGCGTCTGTCATGATCGGCAGNGCCGAGACACCGGCAATGTTGAAAGCCGCACCCAATGCCGGTATGGCCCGGTCGCCATAGAGTGTCAGGCGTCCCCGCCCCTGACCGCCATAGAGCTGCAATTCGTTGAGATCGGCGTTTAAACGGCCGTTCTGCAAGACCGCCTTGACCACGCTTTTGCCGACTTTAATGCGCTTGTAAAACAACGCACCCGTCGTCAAATCCGCATCGGCGTCGATTAGTTTGAGCCCGCTGAAATCAAACGCCCTTTGGCTCCACCCCCGCACCAGAGGCGCGGTTTTTTTTGACCGGCCCTCGTCCTGGCGGTTGAGCTGATCGATAAAATCGCCAAGCGACTGGTCCGGTTGCGCCCCGCCATCGTCCTGCCCCGAGGCGCCTGGTTGGGGAGATGAAGCCGGCCGCGGAGTGGCGCGAACATCGATGGGCGCGGGCCGCAAAAAGACGTTGAGGTCGAGTTTATCCAACGCCAACTTCGTACGCAGATGGGGTTTGGCGCCCGACAGCCGCAGCACGGCGGTTCCCTCACCCTTCATCCCGTCCATCGCCAATTGCAGAGGCGCCAGCGCGATGGAATCTGGCGTTGCGGTCAGCACGCTCTCGACTTCTGCCGCACCGAACCCGCCCTGGGTCGGAACCGGATTGCCGAGCCATGCCGCCATGTTGCGCAGCGATGGCGATGATCCATTCAGCGTGCCCTTGGCGCGCGGCACCTNTCCCATTTGCACCTCGCCCTTGAATGTCCCCGTCATGTGCGACGACGTCAGGCTCACGTTTGCCGGCGTTGCCTTGTTGGCAAGCAGTGACTGGGGTGAGGCCAGCGTTCCATTGATCGCGACCTGCTCCTTTTGCCAGTCGAATGTGCCCTTGGCTTCGAGTGGTTCGTTGATGGCCGGTAAAGCGAGTTTGATGTTGACCGCATCCACTTGCAGGGCGCTTCGAGTCCGCTCGTCGCGATATTTCACCGTGCCGTCAATTATGCGCACATCGCCCAGCCGTAAATTTTGCAATTGAGCGCTGGCGAGGCCGCCTGCTTGGGCATGCAGCAACCGGCGCTTGGTCGCAGCCGGAGCGGCGTGTGCAAAATCCCAATTCTGCAAACCGTTTCGGTCGACCCGCAGGTCGAATACGGGTCGTTCGAGAACGAACTGCTTCACCTCGATCTGTTGCGACAGCAGTGGCAGCAGGCGCAGATTGACCGTGAGCGCCTCCATGGTGAGCATCGTTCCCTTGCTCATTTTTGGCGGATCAGACAATGCCACCTGACCCAACCGCACGCCGATATCGGGCAACAGCGAGAACGAGGTCTCGCCTGCGACCGTGAGATCGCGTCCTGTCTGCTGTTTGACCACTTGGGTGATCTGGTCACGCATGTAATCAGCCGGCACAAGCATCGGCACCGCCACTGCCGCGACAGCGCCGATGACGACCACCAGAAGAATCAGTCTGAAGAGAAACCGCATGATGCTGGTTTGTGCCTCCGTGGCGTTTGCAAACACCCGTCTTTCTCGCAAGGGACGCGAGGTTTAGGGCGAATCGATGACACCTATCGCCAATTTAGGTGCATGATCGCCATCATGAAAGACCCGCAAGCCGGCGGCCGGAAACTCGGATGAAAAAAGCGGGCCACGAAGGGCCCGCCCGGTGCACTCTTTAGTTGGGGAATAGTTTAGTGCGTTTGCGCCAATTGGGCCGGCTCATTTAGGGGGGACGAGCCAACCGACAGGGTCGTGCCGAATGCAAGCGCGGCCCAGATCGTCATTGCCATCGCGATACCCGTCCAAAAGCCTTTCGGAAAAGCACGCGTTTTTTCAGACGACCAATCGTTCGCCGTTGTCGCACGGGGGGTATATGACATCGACATGTTTTGCCTCCTGTTTAAGGAGACACAAGGTCGGATTGAGGGAAATCGACCGGTGTGCCCCAAATGCCACGTTTGTGGCAAAACGCGATCTCTGCCGCGTTGTCTAATTGACTATCACATTTTCGCCACACTACAAACAGAAATATGGCGAACTTGCCACATTTTGCACACCCTTCGAAAAATTGCCGATCGCATGCCCGACCCTAACGGCGACGGCCCGCCAAATGGGCGGGCCGTTGCGTTCATTCGTTGTCCCGGCGTCGGTGCCGGATG
>JGI24023J19991_10003680_pt1 | contig 10697 bp, 7 predicted proteins | sample Cruoilmetagenom1_FD_19991 | JGI IMG/M metagenome (IMG submission 19991)
GGGTGCAAAGCATTTTAACCCAGTATTGAATGCGTTTAATTTATACAGCAATACCAAAACTACTTATATAAAATCGTTGTTCAACAGTAATTTTGAGCATATCAATGTTGATATGCAAAGTAACGCTTTTGATAAGATCAAAAATTTTGAAGAAAACAAATTAAAGAGCAAGAATCTAAAAACAGTTTTCAAATATAAAGATTATTATATATTAGGAAATTATCTACTAGAAACAAATCAGTATAGATTAAGACAGTTTAAAAATTAATTCTGAAGCTAATAAAATAAGTTAATTGTACTTTTACATTTTATTATACAATAGTACTATATGCAGCTTATTAATTACATTAGATCTAACACATCACTTCCTGAAAAGGGCATTCAAAACACAGTTGAATTGCTCAAAGAAGATTGCACCATTCCTTTTATTTCTCGTTATAGAAAAGAACGCACCGGTAATTTAGACGAGGTTCAAATAGGAGAAATTGTCAAATATAAATCTTTATTTGAAGAGTTAGAAAAGCGAAAAATCGCTATATTAAAGTCGCTGACGGAACAAGAAGTATTAACTGATGATCTTAGGCAAAAAGTTAAGCAAGCAGCCAATATAACCGTCCTGGAAGATCTTTATTTACCGTTTAAGAAAAAGCGTAAAACCAAAGCTGAAACGGCAAGAAAAAACGGATTAGAACCATTGGCTAAGATTATAATGAGTCAAAATGCTTCTGACATCGAATCGATTGCGGTTAAATATCTCAATAATGACGTAGAAAAAGTAGCAGATGCATTAGAAGGAGCCAGGTATATTATTGCCGAATGGATCAATGAGCGAACAGATATAAGAAATAATATTCGGCAGCAATTAGAAAAATATGCAACTATTAATACCAAAGTAGTAAAATCAAAAATAGAAGATGAGAAAGCACAAAAATTCAGAGATTATTTTGATTGGTCTGAATCTTTAAATAGGTGTCCATCTCATAGATTATTGGCAATTTTAAGAGCAGAAAAAGAAGGATTTATCCGAGTTAAAATTGAAATAGATGAACATAGAGCACTAACAAAAATTGAAGATCGAATTATTCGTTCAAATAANGATTGTTCAGAACAAATTGAAACTGCCATTCAAGATTCATATAAACGCTTATTATTTCCGGCATTGTCAAATGAAATATTAAATAGTGCAAAAGCAAAAGCCGACGAAGGAGCCATTAATGTTTTTGCGAAAAATTTAAAACAATTATTATTGGGCGCACCATTGGGTGAAAAAAATATATTAGCAATAGATCCTGGATTTAGAAGTGGTTGCAAGATTGTGTGTTTAAATGCCCAAGGTGGATTGGAGTATAATGAAACTATGTATCCACATGCACCGCAAAACGATTCAATTGGCGCTATAAAAAAAATAAGTTCATTGGTTGACGCCTATAAAATTGAAGCCATTGCTATTGGTAACGGCACAGCATCTCGTGAAACAGAACAGTTGATCCGTAAAATTAGATTTAACAAAGAAATAGAAGTTTTTGTGGTAAGTGAAGCCGGTGCTTCCATTTATTCCGCTTCAAAAATTGCCCGTGATGAGTTTCCAAATTTTGATGTAACAGTTAGAGGAGCAGTTTCTATCGGAAGACGTTTGGCAGATCCATTAGCTGAATTGGTGAAAATTGATGCAAAATCAATAGGCGTTGGCCAATATCAACATGACGTAGATCAAGCAAAATTAAAAACGTCACTAGATACTGTTGTTGAAAGTTGTGTAAATACCATCGGGGTAAATATAAATACGGCCAGTGAATCTTTATTAAGCTATGTATCTGGAATTGGCCCAAAATTAGCCGAAAATATAGTGGCTTATAGAAATAATAATGGGGCCTTTACATCAAGAAATGACATTAAAAAAGTCCCTCGCTTAGGCGGAAAAGCATTTGAACAAGGTGCCGGATTTTTAAGAATAAAAAATGCCAAAAATCCATTAGATGATTCAGCTGTACATCCTGAAAGTTATAAGGTTGTTACAAAAATTTCGAAAGACTTACAAAAAGACATTGCAGCTTTAATTGGAAATAAAAAAGTACTTGAAAAAATTAATCTTCATAAATATTGTACAGATACTATTGGTTTACCAACATTAACTGATATTGTTAATGAATTAGAAAAACCGGGAATTGATCCTCGAGAAAAAGCAAAAGTTTTTACTTTCAATCAAAATATTAAAACCATTAGTGATGTAAAGGCGGGGCAATTACTCCCNGGAATAATAAATAATATTACCAACTTTGGTTGTTTTGTAGATATTGGTATTAAAGAAAGTGGCTTAATACATGTTTCTAACCTTTCTGATTCGTTTGTAAAAGATGTGAGTGAACATGTGAGTTTACATCAGCAAATAATCGTAAAAGTTTTAGAAGTTGATATTCCGCGAAAGCGTATACAGTTGAAATTGCACAAATAAAAAAGAGGCTATCTTAAATTTCATTCTGATACCCAATGCCGAATTCTACGGGAGGGAAATCAATTTTTAAGATCAGTCTCTCTTTTTTACGGATACAAAAATAGTATAGAAATCTGTAGTAAATCTAAAGAAATCAGGCCGTTGGATAAAAAAAGGGCGCAAAATGCGCCCTTCTCTTTAAAACAAACCGAAAATAGATGTCTTTTTCCGTATCGGTTCCTGCTTTGTCTCCTTCTTTTTTTATCACTTTTTTTGGTGAGATTTTGTAAATTAAATAACCGAAGCCAATTAAAAAATGTAAAACTATAATGGCTATTGCGAAGAAGGTCCAGAAGTTTTATGTTTTCGTAACCCATTCTTTAGAGACAAAACTATGAAGTTCGTTTTATTTTGTTTGTAATATAGATTATATAAGCTTCTATCTATTAAGCTGAATTTCTACTTGCATTAATGTTACCAAACAAAGAGCGTGTAACGATTTTTTCATAAATTTTAAGTTGCTCCTTATCGAGTGGTTTCTCCTTTTCCAATTCTTGAATTTTCTTTAGAGCATATTGTTGAATGGTCAATAAAGGCAACACAATAGATTCTCTAATATCAATAGATGCTTTTCTTGTAGGATCATTCTCCATCAATACTTCAGAGCCGGTTAATTTTAATAATAGGCGTTTAGAAGTTTTATATTCGCTATAGATAATATCCCAAAACTTACCAAACTCAGCATCTTTAGACATGTATTTTGTTAAATCGAAAAACGATTTTGACAAAGACATCATACTATTTTCTATCAACGTTTTAAAGAAGTTAGAATTCTGGTATAATTTTTTTACTTTATCTAATTCGCCAAGATCTTCATAATGCTTCAACGCAGAACCTACACCAAAGAATCCCGGAACATTCTGTTTTAATTGACTCCATGACCCAACAAAAGGAATTGCTCTTAAATCAGAAAAAGACAGGGTTTCAGACTTACCCCGTTTTGACGGGCGACTACCAATATTGGTTTTTGCATAGTATTTTAAAGTGCTCATTCGTTCTAAATAAGGCACAAACATTTCGTGATTTTTAAAATCTACATATGCCTTATGGCTAATATGGGCCAATGCACTCATTATTTTTGTATCGTCGTCAGACATTGGTGAAGTAGCATCAATTCTATTGTGAATTCCCGAAGTGATTAGTTGTTCTAAATTGTATTGAGAAGATTCCAATGTGCCAAAATTTGAACTTATGGTTTGTCCTTGAATAGTTAGTTGTACTTCTTTTGCCTCAATAGTAGGTCCTAAAGATGCATAAAATCTATGGGTTTTTCCTCCACCACGTGCCGGTGGTCCACCTCGACCGTCAAAAAATATAACTGTAACATCATATTTTCTAGAAATTTCGGTAAGACGTTCCTTGGCTTGAAAAATTGCCCAATTAGCCATTAAATAACCACCGTCTTTAGTTCCATCAGAAAAACCAAGCATTATAGTTTGCTTATTTCCACGTTGTTTCAAATGTTTGCTATACGCCGGATTGGTATAGAGCTCTTCCATTACTAAATGAGCATTTTCCAGATCGGTTATGGTTTCAAAAAGTGGACCAATATCTACTGTGATATCTTCATGAAAAGCTACCAATTTTAACATCGTAAATAATTGCATCACGTTTAAAGTGGTTTGTGTATTGCTAATAATATAGCGATGTGCGGCACGCTCACCATTAGATTCTTGAATTTGTTTAATGACCTTAATTGTCTGTAAGGCTTTCAAAACTTCCTCATCGTCAAACGTAGAAAGGTCAACATTGCCCTGAACAGATGATAAGATATTAATTTGTTCATTATCTGATAATAGGTTGTAATTTTTAGGAAATATGTTGTTGCCTGATTTAATCAATCCATTCACCATATCAGTAAAGACTGTATGGTGTACTCTACTATCCTGACGGATATCTAAAATGGCGAAGTGATACCCAAATAAATGTATTTTATTAATGAGGCTATTAATTTCTTCAAAATATAAAGATTGATGGTCTTTGACAATAATGTTTCTAATGGTCTTTAATTCAGTCTCAAATTCACCTAAATTTATAGTATGGCCTGCGTTTTTATCTATACTACTCTGGTAGAGTTTAAATTCTAAATCACTGATTCGCTCCTCTACACCACTAAAAGTTAATTTTCGTTTTAAATTCCTAACATCTCTATAATAATTTTTTAAGACGGTTTGTTTAAGCCGTTGGGCAACTTTTAATGTAATTTCAGGAGTTACAAACGGATTCCCATCTCTATCACCACCGGGCCAAAATCCTATATTGATAATTTCATTATTGACGTCTTTATTATTAAAAATATTCTGTTGAATATAATCGAAAATATTTCCGTAAGCATAATAAAAAACGTTCTCTAAATACCATATTAAACTCACAGCTTCATCATACGGTGTAGGTTTTTGATGTTTAAAAAATGGTGTTTTCCCCAATTGTGCCAGTAGATTACTAATTACTGTTAGATCATTAGTCTTAATGGCTTCGGTTAGATCTGTAATAATGCCCAAAACACTACCCGGATAAAATTGTGTTGGGTGCGCTGTTAACACAATTCTTACTTTAAATTCTTTTAAATATTGTTGCAGTTCTTCTAAATTATTTTCTGAACTAACTGCCTCCTTAAGGCTTCTTAGTGTACCGATACCGTCCATATTATGAACTACCGGAAAAGCTGCATCCTCTATAGCGTCAAATAAAACAACTTGTCTTTCTATATACTGGATAAACTTAAATAATAAATTTATTTTGCTTTTATCTGAGCGCCTTGCCTGGTATTTCTTAAAAAATGTATCAACTATATGTGTTGGATTATCTCCGTTTGCAAAACCATTTTCACAAGTTTCATGAAATAAAGGCAATAGTACTCCGGTTTTTGTAATAGCATCAAAAGGTAGGGTCATGAAGACACTATTATATAATTGAAATTTAGATAATACGCTTTGATTAAATCGCGTTAACCTTGGTTGTACAGACATAAATTATTGATTCAATTTAGGCTTAAAATTACTAAAGCTACTGTGAAATTATGAAGTTTACTTCAACTTTTATGGATTATCCAGTTTATTGAAAGATAATTTACTTTTCCTTAAAAATACTGATTATAATTTGAGAAATGACAATCTGCTTTTTCTAATTCTTCTTTTCGGAAGTGTCGTTTTTCTTTTTGTCACTCTTTCTGGGGGATAGTTTATAAATCAAATAGCCAAAGCCTATAACAAAATGTAGTATCACTACTACCATTATAAAATAATACCAAAAATTTGAATTCTGCATAATCTTAAGCTGATTTTAAAAAGCAAAGTTAAGGCGATAGATGTGATTTTCAATGTAATGAAAGTTACTAAAAGGAATAAAAAAAGGGTACCGTTGGTACCCTTTTCCACTTTCTCTTTTGCTTAGCTATTTTTATTTCCAAGCATTAGTAATTCATTAACGATAATTTCTGTGATATATTTCTTAACACCTTCTTTATCTTCATAAGATCTTGATGTTAATTTTCCTTCAACAGCTATTTCGTTTCCTTTTGCCAAATATTTTTCCACAATTTCTGCGGTCTTATTCCAAGCGATTACATTATGCCATTGGGTATCTGTAACTTTTTCTCCTTTGGCATTTCTATACGTCTCATTTGTAGCAATAGAAAATTTTGCTAATTTTTTGCCAGAATCTAAAGTGATTACTTCTGGATTACTTCCTAAATTTCCAATCAACTGTACTTTGTTTCTTAGTGCATTCATAATTTTTAATTTTAATGCCTGCCAGACGCAGGCTGGTTTAACAGTTAAGTTTAATCCCGAACTCGTTTCGGAATCCTTATTAATATTTATTGAATCTTCTTTAAAAAATACTGAAACGAGTTCAGCATAAATTCAACACTGCAAACATATTTCAGCAATGCAATAACAGTTGGTTATTAAGTAATTACTTTCGTTTGTAAACGAATGTAGTCGTTTGTAAACGGATAAATTTGTATATTGCAATAAAAATAAAATCATTATGGGTCTTCATTATAAATTATTGTTTTTCATTACTGTTATAACTGTTTCTTTAACTGCTTACGCACAAGAACAAACTTCAAATACGTTAAGTTTTACAGAAAACACCACTTCCCCTAAAGCTACATTCGATGATGTCTTATGGATACAAGGGCATTGGAGAGGAGAAGCTTTTGGCGGTTTAACCGAAGAAATTTGGAGTCCACCTCTTGGCGATTCTATGATGTTTGTATTCAAATTAGTTGTAGATAATAAAGTACAATTTTATGAAGTAGGTGGTATCCGTCAAGTTGATGAAACACTAATAATGCAACTCAAACATTTTCATGGTGACTTTAAAGGTTGGGAAGAAAAAGACAAAACAGTAGATTTTAAATTAGTTAAAATTGAAGGCAACAAAGTTTATTTTGATGGTTTGACTTTTGAAAAAATGAATGATAATGAAATGAATGTATATGTTGTTATCGAAGAAAAAGATGGTAAACAAGAGGAAGTGAAATTTAATTATAAGAAATAGTTTATGGAAAAAGCCTGTCCGGAATGTGGCAAAAAAATTATTGGCAGAACTGATAAAAAATTCTGTTCAGACTATTGTAGAAATGCTTACAATAATAAATTAAATACTGATAATAAAAACCTAATTAGAAATACAAATAATAGGCTCAAAAAGAATTATAAAATTTTAGGAGAATTAAATCAATCAGGTAAAACCAAGGTGACAAGAAATAAATTATTTGATAAAGGGTTCGACTTTAACTTCTTTACATCAATCTACACTACAAAAACAGGAAATACTTATTATTACGTGTATGATCAAGGTTACTTACCTTTAGAAAAAGAGTATTATTTATTGATTAAAAAAGATTGATTTTTCCCTTTTTACTTCCAATTTTCGCCCTTTTGTTCTAGGGCAGCAATTAAAATATCTTTTTGGCTTATTTGACCTACTAGTTTACCATTTACAACAATAGGAAAACGTCTGTGTTTGGCTTTTAAAAACTTGTCAGCAGCTTCAAAAATATTTAAGTTACCATCAATGGTATCCACATTTTTAACCATGTGCTTTTCAACTGTACTATTATCTAAAGGCATATTATAATATCTACTTTCTGAAATATGCTTAATACAATCTCCTTCAGAAATAACACCCACTAATTCATTATTTTCATTAACTACTGGTCCGCCCGAAATCCTATTTTTAATCAGGGATTCTACAACTTCAGAAACAGGTTGATCTGGTCTAAACGTAATTAACTTCTTAGTCATATAATCAGAAACCAAAGCTGGTTTTAATTCATCTTTTTGAGGTTGTGTTCTTCGACCTTGGAAACTTTTAACTGCCATAACTATACTTTTTTGATTTGGATAAATATAATAATAAATTCTTTAAAAGAAAAGTCTTACCTTAGTAATGCCAAAATTAACATCAACGAACCACTCATTATGTCTACAAAAAAATATGCATCGGCAATCTCATTTTTAATAATTATTGCTACAATTTATTTTAGTTATTCATCATTGATGCCAACAAAAATAAGTAATGCCAAAACTCCTTTAACCGAATTTTCTACTGAAAGAGCCTTGGTTCATTTAAAAGAAATTACCAAAAAACCGCATTATACGGGTTCTATAGAACATAGAAATGTACAAAATTATATAGTTAAGCAATTAGAGCAATTAGGCTTAAAAACCGAAATTCAACAACAAATGGCTGTTAGTGAAAAATTTCGTGTTAGTACAGTAACTCAAAATATTTTAGCAAGAATAGAGGGTACTGACAGCGGTAAAGCGTTGTTAATACTTTCACATTATGATTCAGCCCCGAACGCGTCATTAGGCGCCAGTGATGCAGGAAGCGGAGTGGTTACTATTTTAGAGAGTATACGAGCATTTTTAGCAGCCAATAAGCAGCCTAAAAACGATATTATTATTTTAATTTCTGATGCCGAAGAAATAGGATTATTAGGTGCTAAGGCATTTGTAAATAATCATCGTTGGGCAAAAGATGTTGGTATGGTACTTAATTTTGAAGCAAGAGGAAGTGGTGGGCCAAGTTATTTGTTAATGGAAACCAATGACGGTAACAAAAACTTAATAAAAAATTTTAGCAAGGCAAATCCAAACTACCCGGTAGCAACCTCATTAGTTTACAGCATCTATAAAATGTTACCGAATGATACAGACCTAACAATTTTTAGAGAAGATGGTGATATAGAAGGTTTCAATTTTGCTTTTATTGGCGATCATTTTGATTATCATACAGCTCAAGATTCTTACAAAAGATTAGATAAGAATTCCTTAGAACATCAAGGCACTTACTTAATGCCATTATTGAATCATTTTGCTGATGCCGATTTGACCAAATTAAAATCTGACACTGATTATATCTACTTTAATTTTCCAATTATTGGAATGGTGTATTATTCTTTTTCATTGATTTATCCTTTACTTATTATTACTATATTATTATTTATAGGATTACTTCTTTATGGTATTTCTCAGCATAAAATTAATCCAAAACAGTTCTTTCTTGCTTCCATTCCATTGTTTTTATCATTATTAATTTCAGGATTATTAGCTTTCTATGGTTGGAAATTATTACTAAAAATTCATCCAGAATATAATGACATCCTTCAAGGATTTACTTATAACGGCTATTTATATATAGCCGCTTTTTCCAGTTTAACCCTAGCAATTTCATTATTAATATATAATCGTTATTTTAAAAAAATAAATGCCGCCGACCTAATCATTGCGCCACTATTTATATGGATACTCATTAATATTGCTATAGCGGTCTATTTAAAAGGTGCGGGTTATTTTATAATTGCGGCTCTTTATGGTATTACTTCGTTAGCAATACTTTTAAGGTCTAAAAAGCATTTCCAAAATCATCAGGTAGTATTGTCGTTAATTTCAATTCCTGTTTTATTGCTTTTTGCTCCGATGATTAAAATGCTTCCTGTAGCTTTAGGATTAAAAACATTAATGCTCAGCACTACTTTTATTGTTTTACTTTTCGGATTGTTGCTTCCTATTTTCTCAGGTTACAAAAATGCTAAAAAATTAGGTCTTTTATTTTTAGTGCTCTCTATCTTTATCTTTATATCGGCATCGTTTAAAGCTAACTATAATGAAGATAAAAAACAACCAAATAGTATCAATTATGTGTTTGATGCTGATAAAAATGAAGCCTATTGGACGAGTTATAATAATAATGTAGATGATTTCACGTATCAATTTTTAGGCGATGATCCTTCTCAAGGTGGTTTTGATAGTATAACTCAGTCTAGTAAGTATGGCACTAAAATAAAACTTCACACAAAAACAAAAGTTAAAAATATTCCTCAACCTGTTATTGATATAATTTCAGATACTATCATCAATAATGATAGAATTCTCCACTTTACTATTGCTCCACAACGAAAAATCAATAAAATTGAATTATTAGCAAATAATGATATAAAGATCAAAACATTAAGAGTTGGTGATGTAGATATAAAGAAAAAAGATGGTTCTGATTTTGCACTTACAACTGGAAAAAGAAAGCAAATTTTAAGTCATTATTTTATTGGTGATGATGAAAGTTTAGAACTTAAATTTTCTGTATCAAAAGATGAAAAAATAGCATTAACAATGTACGAAATCTCTTTTGATCTGATAGAAAGTTCTCTTTTTAATGTTGAACCGCTTTATCATGTCAAGCCAAGAAGTAAAACGATGATGCCTACACCATTTGTTACTAATGATGCTGTAATTTTAAAGAAACAACTTAACTTTTAGTCTATCTAAAAAACACCTATAATATTTAAAAAATATTGTAGGTGTTTCTCTTTTATACATTATTTATCTGATAGAACTTATTACTAATTCGATAAAAATAGATTCCTTAATTATCATTAGTTGAAAAGTAGATGTCTCAAGAAATTATATACGTCTTATTGAACTTAAAATTGACTAAGAAACTTTATATTTGTGCTCTAATAAATAACTGCCAATGATTACTATTGATGATTTTAATTTTGCTAATAAAAAAGCACTGATCCGAGTTGATTTTAACGTACCATTAAATGATGATTTTCAAGTTACTGATGCTACTAGAATAGAAGCGGCTAAGCCCACTATTATTAAAATACTGGAAGATGGTGGAAGTGTGGTTTTAATGTCACATTTAGGAAGACCTAAAGGTGTTGATGAGCAGTTTTCACTAAAACATA
>JGI24023J19991_10003681_pt1 | contig 10696 bp, 7 predicted proteins | sample Cruoilmetagenom1_FD_19991 | JGI IMG/M metagenome (IMG submission 19991)
GCAGCTTGGCAAGGCGGACCCGCCCAATGCCATACTGCTTTTTGTCTTCAACAGCAATTCCCACGACGGCNTTCCCAGCAGCGCCTCTGCCGCGCTTGCCTGATTTCTTTCCACCAATGTATGTCTCGTCTACCTGGACGATTCCTGAAAGCATTTCTCGGCCGGGACACGGACCATAGCTNGACGCAGCTTGTGGAGCCATTCCCATGCTGTATGGTAGCTCGCAAGGCTCAATGTGCGTTGCATACCCTTGGCGTTTGCACCATACTTCTGATTGGTGATGTGCCACATTGCCCTGAACCAAATAGACAATGGCTTCCTTGCTCTATGAAAAATCGTGCCAGCCGTAACAGACGTCTGATGCCTGCATGCTCGGCAGAACCTGAGCTGTCGCTTCATATGCCAGAATTCGGCACACCCACAAACGGGACAAGAGAAACTATCGCCCCAGCGCAACTTGACCAGATAATCAAGGCAAGCTTCATCCGAAGCAAAGCGTTGCTAGAATTCAACCAAGGATCTCGGGTAATCTTCTTCCATACCATGAAACTACATATTGTGGCTGGTTGAGACAAGTAGATACCCCAGTTATTTATTTACCAGGACCCTTATCCTGTTATGAATCACGGCAATCCTGCGCCGGGCACATCGACTCTAAAAAATTCTATTTGACCGCTGTTTTGCTTTGTTCCTCCTGCTGTCATCAAAAAGAGTGTTTTACGATCTTCTCCGCCAAGCATACATGCATAGGGCCGAGTTTTCAGCTTTAATCTTCTGGTAATCTTCGCACCCTCACAGATGCGCAAAATTTCAGAAGTAAATGGGGATGCCACCCATACGGCGCCTTTTGCATCAAGACAGATGCCATCAGGAGTTACAGATTCAAGCTTTGCCCAGACACGATGATTTTTCAAAGAACCGTCAGGTTCAATATCAAAGGCTGAAAGGCGTGAACCGAATGTTTCAGCCACAATAAGTGTGCGGCCATCAGGGCTTATTACGGTTCCGTTGGGAAAAATCATATTCTCCGCTACAGTTCGCGCATCACCTTCAGGGGGCACCATAATAATAGCAGCAGGAACGAATGGCGCTCCTGAACCAAAATCAAATCCAAAATTTCCTATATATGCCCTTCCAAGATTGTCAACCACCATATCATTACAATGAAAGGGAGCAAGGCGGCTTAAATCTGCTACCTCAGACAAACCGTCTGAATCAAGACGCATCAAACGCCGATCAGACATGGAAACCACCAACAGGCGTCCGTCAGGAAGCCATCCAAGGCCTGAGGGCTGCCCTGGCACGTCAACTATTTTTTCAAGCCTGCCACTAAGATCAACGGCCATAACCCTGGACATCGACATATCGGAAAACCATAATCTATCTTCGTGCCAGCGTGGGCCCTCAGGAAAACCAAGACCGTTGACTAAAATTTCTGTTTCAATTGTCATATCTGAAGTTTCCTATCGGAATGGTTACGGAATGGGGTCGGGTCACGAAACGTATCCAGAAATATAGAAAAACCGGCATAAACATTACGATTTTTTTTCACTATAGTGCATTCTTTAAGGTCAAAAAGAGCATTGTCCACAGGAATCAGTGGTTAACGCTAAGAGACCTTATATACCAGGGCAAGAATTTAACCAAAGAAAAAAGCGTAAGGGCGCATTTTGGGAAGAACCATTGACCTATTGGTTTAAAGCCATCTGGTGGTTGCACCACCCGTAAATCCGGGGTTAATGCAGTCAATCTTAAAGATCTGCTGGGTTTTAGAAGCTATCAGACGGTCTGGTTATGGCTCCCCAGAGGCTCACCTTGTTTCTTGCTCACTGCAATTGAAACAACTTTCATCATTTTCCCTTTCCAATTAGAAACAAACCGTTAGTGGCACGGAAATCCGGCAGAAAGCGGATCACCTGTCCGCTTTCACCTTTTTTATCCGTGTTGATGGCAATCTCCTTTAAAATTCCAAAGCCCACCTGCCTGGCATATTGCCTGAAATCCTTTAGGGTGATCACCCTGATGTTGGGCGTGTTGTGCCACTGATAGGGCAGCTGACGGGTAACCGGAGCATGACCGGTCAAAAGGAGCATGGCTCTCACCTTCCAGTGGGAAAAGTTTGGGAAGCTGACGACGCATTTTTTTCCAACCCTTAAAATAGAGCGAAGCAGCGGTGCCGGTTCATAAATCTGTTGAAGGGTCTGCGCCAGAATCACGACATCAAAGGCATTGTCCGGGTAATCCTTGATCTCCTCGCTAATATCCCCCTGCAAAACCGTAAGACCCCGTTCAATACATGCGGCAACACGGGATTCATCTTTGTCAATGCCTGTGCACCTGGCCTTTTTCTTCTTTTTCAGGTGGTAAAGCAGCTCGCCCCTGCCGCAGCCAAGACCCAGAACGGTGGCGCCTTCCGGAACCCATGAGGCGATGGTCTTTAAGTCATACCGAATATCATTGTCTTTCGTTCTGCCCGTTGACATGTCCAATAAACCCTTTAATCACAGCGGTTAATCTTTCATTGGGAATCAAAAAAGCATCGTGCCCCCATCTTGCCTCTATCTCACAAAAACTGACATTCAGGCTATTTTTTTTCATCGCCTTTACCATCGCCTTTGACTGGTAGGTGGGGTAGAGCCAGTCCGATGTAAATGAGACCACGAGAAATCTCGATCTTGCCCGTGAAAAGGCATTTACCGCAGATCCGTTGCCATACTGCCGCTCCAGATCAAAATAGTCTGCGGCCTTTGTAATGTAGAGAAAGGCATTGGCATCAAACCGTTCCACAAATTTTTTACCCTGGTACCGAAGATAGCTTTCAATCTGAAAATCCGCATCAAAATTAAAGGAGAAGTCGGTTTTGTTCTGTAGTTTTCGACCGAATTTCTGCCGCATCGATTCATCGGACAGATAGGTGATATGCCCGATCATTCTGGCAAGGCCCAGACCGATATCCGGTTTTTTCCCTTTATGGTAATTTCCGGCGTTCCATTTTGGATCCGCCATGATCGACTGGCGGGCTACCTCGTTAAAAGCAATGGAAAGGGCGGAATGTTTTGTGGTTGTCGCAAGAAGGATGGCCGAATTCACCATTTCAGGATAACGGACACCCCACGCCATCGCCTGCATTCCCCCTATGGATCCACCCACTACGGAATGCAGCCTTTTGACGCCAAGGTGCTCCACCAGTTTTTTTTGTGCGGCAACCATGTCACCGATGGTCACAAAGGGAAATTCAACGCCGTAGGGCTCACCTGTTTCAGGGTTGATGGACAATGGGCCGGTGGATCCCATGCAGCTGCCGAGGATATTTGAGCAGATCACAAAATAGCGGTCCGTATCGATCCCCTTTCCAGGCCCTACCATGAAATCCCACCAGCCGGGTTTTGCGTCTTCTTTTCTGTAGTAGCCGGCAACGTGGGAATCACCGGTTAAGGCATGCAGGATCAATACGGCATTATTCTTTTTACTGTTCAGCTTCCCGTATGTTTCATAGGCCACTGTGACAGGGCCAAGCCCGGCACCGCTTTCAAGGCGCATCGGTTTATCGTCATGGGCAAAGGAGAAGTATCTTTTTTCTACAATCCCTACGGTTTTGCCCTGCCGGTCATGCTGTATATACTCACTCATTATCGATGGATTCCATAAGGGAAGCATAGACCTTGCATTTTTTGCAAAGCTTCATTTTATCCTTCCAGTTCTGGTGAACAGACCCGGCGTAGATGGTACCGTTTATGAACCAGCACAATGCGCCGGCGTTAAACTCCCACGCAGGGCAGTTCTCTTTTCTCTCTCCCGGACAAGTCTTGACCTCCCAGCACATTCTCCCTTCTTTATTGCTTCTCATCTTTTTCCGAAAATATGCGAACTGTTCTGCATCCATAAACTAAAACCCTTTGGGACTCCAGCGAATTAAACCGCTTCAAAGGCCTGATGCAAGTCGGAGATAATATCGTCAATGTGTTCAATGCCGATGGAGAGACGGACCAGATCTTCCGTCACCCCGCTTTTTTGCTGCTGCTCGCCATTTAACTGGGAATGGGTTGTGGTTGCCGGATGGATGGCCAGGCTCTTGGCATCCCCGACGTTTGCCAGATGAGAGATGAGCTTCAGATTGTCTATGAATGCCGCCCCCTTTTCCAGTCCGCCCTTGATGCCGAATACCACCATTCCCCCAAATCCATTTTTTAGATATTTTGATGCAACCGGATAAGTGGGATCGGTTTCCAGCCCCGGATACCTCACCCAGGACACTTTTGGATGGGTCTGTAGATATTTTGCCGTTTTTAGCGCATTTTCACAATGCCGTTCCATTCGAAGATGAAGGGTTTCAAGACCCTGGAGAAACAGCCATGCATTGTCCGGAGAGATGCAGGCACCAAGATTTCTTAAGGGAACAAGCCGCATTCTCATGATAAAGGCAATAGGGTTTGAATCCCCAAGATCATGGGCATAGCGAATCCCATGGTAGCTGGGATCCGGTTCATTGAACAGTTTGAATTTCGGATCGGTCCAGTCGAAGGTACCTGCATCGACGACGGCGCCGCCGATACCGGTTCCATGCCCGCCAATCCATTTGGTGATGGCGTTGATCACCACATCAGCCCCGTGGGCAATGGATTGAATGAGGCAGGGGGTGGTGAATGTGGCGTCGACCATCAGGGGCAGGTGGTGTTTTTTTGCAATTGCAGACACGGCATCAAGATCGGTGACCTCAAGGGCCGGGTTTCCAATGGTCTCCACAAAGATCGCCCTGGTTTTTTCGGTAACAGCCGTATCAAAATTTTCAAGCATGGCCGGATCCACAAACCGGGTGTGAATGCCGAACTGCGGCAGGATATCGGCAAACATGCTGTATGTTCCGCCATAAAGGTTGTTTGCCGAAACGATCTCATCACCTGCCGAGCAGATATTGATAATAGAGTAGTAGATGGCCGTGGTACCGGATGCCAGTGCAAGCGCGGCGGCCCCACCTTCAAGGGCGGCGATTCTTTTTTCCAGCACATCCTGAGTGGGGTTCTGGATTCGTGTATAGATGTTGCCCGGCTCTTTTAATGCAAACAGGCGGGTTGCATGCGCCGTGTTTTTAAACATATAAGACGATGTCCGGTGAACGGGGACAGCCCGGGACAATGTCACCGGATCCGGCTCCTGGCCGGCGTGGATGCATAGGGTTTCAAATTTATGGTTGTCTGCCATCTGCTCCTCCATGGAAATCAAAATGCCACTTCAAATACACATTGTGGTATCTGCGTCGATATTTTTTCGGTTCTCTGTATTCGGCAAAATTTCTTCCTGACAAATATACCACAATGTGGCGCCTCTCGATGAGACAAATGCCTCATCGACTCTGAAGTCAGGTGGGATTACTGGAACCTGATGATGAAGGGTCTTGACCTGCCCCTTATATCATAGACGTCCCTATCGTGTCCATCAGGTCCTATCGTGTTTGTTCCGGTACAGGGCATAGTAGGTCACCGGAATCACCACCAGGGTGAACAACGTGGAGGCCAGCAGGCCGAATATCAAGGTCCAGGCCAGCCCGGAGAAGATGGGGTCCAGGGTGATGGGCCAGGCCCCCAGGGCCGTGGTGGCGGCGGTGAGCAGGATGGGGCGCATGCGGATGGCCCCGCTTTGCAGGATCGCCTCGTCAAAGGCAAGGCCCTGCTTGCGCGCGTCCTGGATGAATTCGATGAGCACGATGGAATTGCGGATGACGATGCCGCCCAGGGCGATCATGCCGATCATGCCGGTGGCTGTGAAAAAGACCGGGTCGGCAAAGCCTTCGACTGTTCTGCCGGTGATCAGGTTGAGCAACCAGAATCCGGGCATGGCCCCGATCAGGGTAAGGGGGATGGCCATCATGATCAGCAGTGGCATGAAAAAGGAACCGGTCTGCACGATCAGCAGGATGTAGATGCCGGTCAGTGCTGCGGCAAAGGCGATGCCCATGTCCCGGAACACGCGCAGGGTGATTTGCCATTCACCCTCTCCGGCCCACTGGGCCCGGGTGCCTTGAGGCATGGGATTGGATTCGAGCTGTCTGATCATGTCCAGCACGGCTTCGCCGGGCGCCCGGCCGGCCATCTCGCCGGTGACGAAAACCACCCGTTCCAGGTTTTTATGGTAGATCGGCTGATGCTGGGCGACGCGCACCGGTGTGACCAGTTCGGCCAGGGGAACCATGGCCCCGCCGGCGCTTTTTACGGGGACCTGACTCAACTGCACCTCACCGGAGCGCTTGTGGCGGGGCAGGATGGTGTTGATGGTCAGTGGCTGGCGCTCTTCGGGCAGGTGCACCGTGGCCGGGGTGTCGCCGGAAAGGGCGATGCGCAAAGTCTGGATGATTTGCTGGGTGGAGACCCCGTGCAGGGCGGCTTTTTCCTTGTCCACCACAAAATTAATTCTCTTCCTGTTTGCTTCCGTTGAGTCGTCGATGTCCGTGACGAAGGGCTCAGCCGCCATGATCGTCTTGACGTGGGCGGCACCGGCGATCAGTTGCCGGTAGGAGACATCCGTGTCGCCATAGATTTCGGTGACCAGCGTAGACATCACCGGCGGGCCAGGAGGCGTTTCCACCAGTTTGATGCTGGCCCGGTTCTCACCGGCTATTTTCTCAAGATCTTTTCTCAGCCGAAGCACAATGGTATGGCTCTGCTGCTCACGTCGGCTTTTGTCGGCCAGGTTGACCTGGATGTCGGCCAGGTGTGGCCCTTTTCTCAGGTAGTAATGGCGAACCAATCCATTGAAGTCGATGGGCGAGGCGTTTCCGACATAGGAGACAAAATTGGTGACCTCCGGTACCGTGCGAAGGTATGCTTCGAACTGTCGAACCACGGCATCGGTGGCCTCTAACGTGGTGCCCTCGGGCATGTCTACCACGATTTGAAATTCGTTTTTATTGTCGAAGGGAAGCATCTTGAGCGGTACCAGACGAAACACGGCCAGGCCGACGGGAACAATCAGCAAGGCGATGATGGCAACCAGCAAGCCGTAGCGCCGGGTTCGGGATGCCAGAAAGGGTGAAACCACGGTCCGGTAGATGCGATGGATACGCGTGCCGGTGGCTGCCTGCTGACCGCCGCTGTCGCCCTGTGCCGTCACCGGATGGTTTTTCAGCAGCCGGTAAGTCATCCAGGGAACGATGGTCAGGGCGCACAGGGTGGAGAAAATCACCGTCATGGGCACGTTGGATGCCATGGGGCGCATGTAGGGGCCCATCATGCCGGTGATGAAAAACAGTGGCGTAAAGGAGATGATGATGGCGATGGTGGACATGATCACGGGCGGCAGGACCTCGTTGACGGCGAACAGCACGCTGTCGATGGGGCCGCGCATACCGTTGAACATGTGGCGCTGGATGTTGTCCACGTTGGTAATGGGGTCGTCTACCACCAGACCCAGCGAGAGAATCAGGGCAAACAGGGTGACCCGATTGATGGTGTAGCCGAACAGAAAGTTCACGAACAGGGCCAGGGAAAAACTGATCGGCACCGCCAGGGCCACAACCAGGGCTTCGCGCCATCCCAGGGAAAAGGCCAGCAGAATGACGACGGTGACGATGGCAAAGGCCAGGGAGGCGAGTAGTTCGTTGACTTTTTGCTGCGCCGTATCACCGGTGTTGCGGGTAATCTCGACACGCACACCATCCGGGATCACCTCTTTTTTCAAGGTCTCCAGTTCATCCAGGATATTGGCGGCCACGGTGACGGCATTGGTTCCCTTCTTCTTGGCCAGGGCCAGGGTCACGGCCGGATAAGAAGGGGGCGTGTTCTCCAGGCCGTTTTGGTCTCTGAAATAGTGAGAATAACCGATCCGTGAATAGGTGTCCGTTTCCCGGGGGCCGTCGAGAATCGTGGCAATGTCTCTCAGATAAACGGGTCGCCCCCGGTGAACGCCGACCACCAGCGCTGCCGCTTCACGGGCGGAGGTCAGAAAGGCGTTGGCGGTGACCGTGGTCGTTTGGTTGGCCCGGGAAAAGGTGCCGGCGGTGACGGATACGTCGGCGCCCATCAGTGCCTGGCGAACATCGGGCAGGGATACGCCCAGGCCGACCATCCGTTCGGGAAGCAGTTCCACGCGGATTTCCCGGCTTCTTCCGCCGACGATCTGTGTCCGTGAGATATCCTTGACCGCCGACAGACGCGCCAGAAGCTCTTCGCCTATGCGGCGCAGCTCATGACCATCGTATTGGTCCGAGAAAAGGGTCAGGTTGACGATGGGCACATCATCGATTTCGACGGGCTTGACCACCCAGTCCCGGACGATGGGGGGGGCCTCGTTCTTGAATATGGCGATGCGGTTGTGGATTTTCAGGAGTGAGTTCTCTCGCTCCTGACCCACATAAAAGCGTACGGTCACGACGGCCATGTCCTGGGTGGACATGGAATAGACGTACTCCACGCCGTCAATCTGCCAGAGCAGGCGCTCCAGCGGCGTGGCCACCAGCTTTTCGACTTCCTCGGCACTGGCCCCCGGTGTGCTGACATAGATGTCGGCCAAGGGTACCACGATCTGCGGATCCTCTTCTCTTGGCGTGACCATAACGGCGGCCACACCCAGGCAGAGGGAGAGAATGATCAGAATAATGGAAAGCTGAGAGGTCAGAAAACGGTGAACCACCGCCGCAATGAATCCTTGGGGTGCCGACGGTTGTTCAACCATCGTTTGATTCCTCCCAACCAATGGTTTCGATACCGTCCAGCCCGGAGAGAATTTCGACCTCATCCGCCAAGCGGACACCGGTTTTCACATAGCGGGTCTGCCAACTGTCACCGACTTTTATATGAACCAGCTCCAACTGGCCCACGCGGCGAACGGCGGACCATGGCACCGTGACGATGCGCTGCCGACCCACCGGAACGCGCAGTTTGCCGAACATGCCGGGGTAGAGGCCTTCTATGGGTGCCATGGCTGCTTTCACCAGGAAGGTGCGCGAGTCGGGGTCCGCATAGGGAACAATTTCTTCGACGGTTGCCTTGACCCGCTGGTTGAGGGTTTCGATATCTACGTCGAGGGATGATCCCGGCGCCACCCGGGAGATTAATCCTTCGCGGATGTAAGCCTCCAGCCGCAGGGCGTTCGAAGTGCGCAGGGCCACCAACGGCTTGCCGGGCAGGGCCAGGTCGCCGGGTTCCACAAAGCGTTTGAGCACGACACCCTCCTCGGGGGCCAGGATCCGGGTATACCCGATTGAAATGGTGCTCTCCTTAACCACTGCCCGGGCCTGCAGGATGCCGGCGTCGGCACCGGCCAGCCCTTCTTCAGCCCGCTTGACGCCGGCTTCGGCCTGCCGGAATGTGGCTTCGGCCCCTTCCAGGTCCTGGGCCGTGGCGGCCTGGGACTCAAAGTAGTTGTTAATCCGGTTGTAGTTGGCCCGGGCCTGCTTGAAGCCGGCTCGGGCGGCTTCAAGGGCATGTTTGGCCTGTTCACGGCTCGCTTCGGCGGTTTTCAAGAGCTGTTTGGCTTGATCCATGCGCGAGATCATCTGGCGGCTGTCCAAGGAGACCAGCAGCGCGCCTTTGGCTACCTGATCCCCCGGGCTGACCAGGACATCCAGTACCTGGCCGGTCACTCGTGCTTCAATGCGGGTTTCCGTTTTGGGTCGGACCGTGCCCACGGCTTCGTACACCTGGTCGGTTTCGCGCACCTCGGCGATGGCGGTTTGCGAGGGGGTAAACGGCGTCTTTTCAGCGGCGGTGAATGCGCCGGGTTCGATCGTGTCGCATCCAATCAGCAGCATCCATGCGGCGGAGACGTACAGGCCGGCCTGCAAAAAGGGGAATCGGAATTCTCGCTTCATCGGTTATCCTTCCTTGGTGCCGGTTTCACGACTGCCAGTCCAGTAGCCGATGGCGCGGGCGATATGGGCGCGGGCTTTTTCCCGGTCGAAATAAGCGGTGGTTTCACGCATCCTGGCCCGGTTGTAGGCCAATTCAGCTTCCAGGTAACGGGTGATGTTCGCCGAACCTCCCTCGTACTGGCGCTTGACCAGCTCATGGGTTTCTTTGGCCGTCTTCACATTAGCCGTTGCCACCTTCAGTCGTTCCTGTGCTTCGTCGAGATTGAGGTAGGCCTTTTTGACGTCGAACTTGACGGCCAGCAGGGTCTTGCGGTCGGCGGCCATGGTCTCTTGCAACTGCGAAAGGGCTTCCGCCCGATCGCTTTTGGTGGCAAACCCATCGAAGATCTTCCAGTTCAAGAAGAGGCCGGCGGTCCAGTTGTCCCGGGCGGAGCCGTATTTCATCTTGGGGTCGTCGGCATAGTAGCGGGTCGTGAAATCCAATTGGGGCAGGTAGCCGGCCCGGGACGCATCCACGGCCATCTTGGACCGGCGCAATTTCTCTCGGACGCTGGCCAGTTCAGGCCGGTGGCGCAGGGCGTAGTCCATTGCCGAAAGAGGATCATCGGGTATGCCGATGGCCCTGGGTTTGGCCTCGGCGAGGCCGAAGGGTACCTCGGGTGCAACCCCGAGGATCTCCGCCAGCGCGGCCTTGGCCAGTCGCTTCCGGTTACGGCTCTGNACGAGAATTTCTTCGATTTCAGCCATGCGTACCTGCANGGAGAGCAGATCGGTTTTCAAGGCGCCGCCCGACTGANAGCGGACATTCATGATGCGCAGCTGGGAGCGGGTGGTTTCTACGGCTTCTTCGGCCACCGTGGTGAAGTTGCTGGCGGCGAATACATCGTAGTAGGC
>JGI24023J19991_10003684_pt1 | contig 10690 bp, 8 predicted proteins | sample Cruoilmetagenom1_FD_19991 | JGI IMG/M metagenome (IMG submission 19991)
TGGCTACGGCACGGAGGTCTATTTTTGGAGCTTCGTGGTCGCGATACTCATCTTCGGTCTTGGCGCCGGCATTTCGTTCTATGAGGGCGTTCAAAAGCTGATCCATCCCCATCCGATCAGCTCACCCTTGGTCAACTATCTGGTGTTGGGGGTGGCGATGGTTTTCGAGGCGGCGGCCTGGTGGATCGCCTTTCGCGAATTCGGCAAGGTGCGCGGCAATTTCGGCCTGTTCGAAGCGGTGCGCCGCTCGAAGGATCCCACCATTTTCACGGTTCTGTTCGAAGACACCGCCGCGATGGCCGGCCTGATCGCCGCAACCATCGGCATCGCGGCCGCCGACCAGTTGGGCATCGCCTGGGCCGACGGGGCCGCATCGGTCGTCATCGGCGTCATATTGGCGGGCACCGCGGCGCTTTTGGCCTATGAGACCAAGGGTCTCCTGATTGGCGAGGCGGCAAGCAGAACGGTGGTCAACGGCGTGCGCCAAATCGTCTCCCGCAAGGAAGACGTGATCAACATCAACGAACTGCGCACCATGCACCTGGCGCCCAACGACATCCTGCTGGCGCTCAGTCTCGATTTTCGCGACCACGTGCCGGCCGGCCGCGTCGAGAAGACGATCCACGACATCGAAGGCGATATCAAAGCGCGCCACCCCGAAATCACGAGGATCTTCATCGAGGTGCAATCGGAGCGCAGCCACGAGCGGGTCGCGGCCAAGGAACGGCGCGCTCAACGCGCCCTGCGGCAAGACTAGAGGGCACTGCGGCAGGATTAGCGGGCGCCCGTCTTGCGAAAGACGCGAAGGCCCGCCCATTGCGGCCAAGGAACGGTGCGCTCAACGGGTGCTGGGATTGTCGAAAACGGCCCCGCGCGCCAACCTTGGCGCAAGGCCGCAATCACCTGGCACCGCGATTTCAGACGCAAACCCGCTTCCGACCACAACTTTTGCGGTTTTTTTGCTATTCTCCACAACCTGTATGGCATTGCGGGCTGGCGTTTGAACGCGTACGACAAATATAAGGCTTAACGCATGTGCCCGAATCATCGCTGCGCGAGCCGATCTCGCTATTGGACGGGAGGCGAGAAGATGCAAAATACCTTGGCGTGTTTGCACCAAATCAAAGACCGGTCGACCAAAGACCCATCGATCGCCTCTGCCCATTTACTGAGCCTTATCACCAAGCTGTTTCTGCTGTCTGGGGATCAGTTGACCAATTCGGACCGGGACGTCTTCGGCGACGTATTGGAGCAGATAGCTTTTTCTTTAGAGAGCGCGCAGCGGATTGACCTGTCGCATCAGCTGGCCGACCAACACCAGGCCCCTCGCAACATCGTCATTCGTCTGGCCCGAGATGAAATTGCGGTCGCCGAACCCATTTTGCTCCACTCCTTGCACCTCACGGACGAAGATCTCGTGTTCATCGTGCAGAATTGTTCGCAAAATCATATTCGCAGCATTTGCAAACGCGACGTTGTGTCGGACACCGTGACGGATGTGATTATCGATGGCGACAATAATGGCGCATTGCTCGAGCTTGCCGTGAACGCCGGCGCTTCATTTTCGCAAACGGGTTGGGAACGTCTCGGGACCCAAGCCTTGGGCGACGATGAGTTGATGGCCATTTTGGAGCTGCGATCAGATCGACCGCCCGCAACAGATTCGCCGGAGGCAGCTGAACAAAACGAGACAACAAGCCAGCAAGAGGCGCCCCGATCCGAAACCATCGATGCGCCGGCCGAGACAAAAGAAGGCAAGGAATCCATTGAAGGATTGGTGAGTGAAGCAACGCTTCGCAAAGCCGCGAAATCGAATAATCCAGATGTGACGGTCGAGCACCTGGCGGTTCTGGTCCAACAAAACGAGCGATTTGCGCGCCATTGCTTGATGCAGCCCGACATCAACGCCTTGATGATTCTTTGCAAAGCCGAGGAGTTATCGGAAGATACGTTCGCGGCGCTTCTTCAGTTTCGCCTCGCCTATCGCTTAACGAAGACCAGCGATGTCGCCAATATCGTCAAACGCTATAGGGACTTGCATGTCGAAGCCGCCCAAAAGATCATACGCATGCAGCGCGACGCCAAGGGCTAAGCCCGGCTTCGACGGGTCTGGGAAGTTTCATCGCCCAACAGAGCGAATTCACCAACTCCGGCCGATCCCCAAATCCAATAGCCCTAGAACGGGATTTCGTCGTCCAGTTCCTTGTCGAAGGATTTCGGCGCGGCATTCTCCATCGGCCCGGCATTGCCGTAATCGCCGTTGCTCGCAGATGAGGACGCATAGTCCCCGCCGCCTTCGCCCTGAGACCTGCCGTCCAGCATGGTGAGGGTGGCGTTGAAGCCTTGCAGCACCACTTCGGTGGAGTAGCGGTCCTGGCCCGACTGGTCTTCCCATTTGCGGGTCTGCAACTGGCCTTCGAGATAAACCTTCGAGCCTTTGCGCAAATATTGCTCGGCAATGCGGCAAAGCCCTTCGCTGAAGATCACCACCCGGTGCCACTCGGTGCGCTCTCGCTTTTCTCCGCTCGACTTGTCGCGCCAACTTTCGGAGGTGGCGACGCGCAAATTCGCAACCGGCCGCCCATCCTGGGTGTGGCGGATTTCCGGATCCGCGCCAAGATTGCCGATGAGTATTACCTTATTGACTGAACCGGCCATGACCCCGCTCCTTTCTGTTCCTGCTGAACCACCCGCGCCTGCACAGCCGCCACCTTAACGGGCGTCATGCCTCCGGCTGGCTGGCACTCTAGCGCGCAATCCGACGCCGCCGCCAGAGGGCCGGAGGTTATGTCCACAGCCAATGGCCACAGCCGCCCCGGACACCGGCGACACCGGCGTTTGTACCTGTTTTGTTCTAATATAACGCGCTCAACGCCGCCGCGCAATGGCGCCGCTTCCGCTAACGTTATTATTAAATCGCAGAAAAACAGCCGGAAAAGGATAGCCAAGCGGGCCTACATTTCGTATGAGCACGCCCAACAAAGCAGACGGGATGGCTCGATGGCGCCTCATCCCCGTTCACTCAGTCGGCGCCATTGTTTAAGTATTCAGCGATAATCCAGCCTATGTCTCCCGCCAGACGATCTTCAGCACGTGCCATGGCAAGAATTCCGGTCATTGGGCGGCCGCGCTTTGGCTTCAGCTATGAGCAGTGGCCATTTGTGCTGGTTCTGGTCAGCAATTGGATTTTCGCATTTGTCTGGCTGTTTGGCATCAAGGCGTTCTGGTTCTGGCAGCCCGAGCATTGGAACGGCTTCGGCGACCGGCTGGCGTTGCTTTTCAACTGCGCGATCTTCGCGGTCTTGCCCGGGGTGATCGGCGTCGCGGTGGTTGCCGCCCAACGGCTCGATCCCGAGATGTGGGTCGGGCAAAAGGTTCGGCCCAACTCTGCGCTCGATATCAATACCCGCTTTATTCTCAACACCTTCGAGCAGTTCACGCTCTATTTCATTGCCCATGCGGGCCTCTGCCTCTACGCGGTGCAACACGAGGTGCGCTCGGTGCCCATCATCACCGGTCTGTTCCTGCTCGGCCGCCTGTTGTTCTGGATCGGCTACCACAAGAACCCCTATTTGCGCGCCTTCGGCTTCGGCCTGACCTTCTATCCGACCTTCGGCGTCTATGTCTGGCTGATGATGCGCATGGTGTTTGGCATCTATATCGACATTTAGCCGGAGACCTCACGGGCTCCTTGCGCAAAATTCTGTTCTCAAGCTGTGAACACCGTGGCCGTGCTATCTTGTGCGGGGCAGACGGCGGGGCTATGGCTTGAGCGACGTTCGGCCGAGCTGAGGCGCGGCCCCTCATCTTTGCGTGGCGCACGGTTCGGTATGGCGATGTCTGAAAACAAATTCATCTCCGTTCGTGGCGCCCGCGAGCACAACCTCAAAAACATCGACATCGACCTGCCGCGCGAGCAGTTGATCGTCATCACCGGNCTTTCGGGCTCGGGCAAGTCGTCGCTCGCCTTCGACACCATCTATGCCGAGGGGCAGCGCCGCTANGTGGAATCTCTTTCGGCCTATGCGCGCCAGTTCCTCGAAATGATGCAGAAGCCCGATGTCGACCACATCGAAGGGCTCTCGCCCGCCATCTCGATCGAGCAAAAGACGACCTCGCGCAATCCGCGCTCGACCGTCGGCACGGTGACCGAGATCTACGACTATATGCGGCTGCTGTTTGCCCGGGTCGGCGTGCCCTATTCGCCAGCCACCGGGCTCCCCATCGAGAGCCAAACGGTGAGCCAGATGGTCGACCGCACGCTGGAACTCGAAGAGGGCACCCGCGCCTACCTGCTGGCGCCCATCGTGCGTGGCCGCAAGGGCGAATACCGCAAGGAGTTCGCCGAGCTGATGAAGCGCGGCTTCCAGCGCGCCAAGGTCAACGGCGTCTTTTACGAGCTGGCCGACGTGCCGGCGCTGGACAAAAAATTCAAACACGACATCGACGTGGTCGTCGACAGGGTCGTGGTGCGTCCCGACATCGCCTCGCGGCTGGCCGATTCGCTCGAAACCGCCCTTTCGCTGGCCGACGGCCTCGCCATCATCGAGTTGGCCGATGCGCCCCTCGATGCCGCCCAGATCGGCGGCCCCAACACGTCGAAAAACGAGACGCACGAGCGGATCGTCTTCTCGGCCCGCTTCGCCTGCCCGGTCTCCGGCTTTTCCATCGACGAAATCGAACCGCGGCTGTTTTCCTTCAACAACCCGTTCGGCGCGTGTCCGGCCTGCGACGGACTCGGCACGGAGCTGGCCTTCGAGGCCGACCTCGTGGTGCCCGATCCCTCGCTCAGCCTCACGCGCGGCGCGGTCGCGCCCTGGGCGCGCACCGGCAGCTCCTCGCCCTATTACGCCCAGACCCTGGAAGCCATCGCCAAGCACCACCGGGTGACCATGACGGCGCCCTGGAGCGAGCTTCCGCCAGAGGTGCGCCAGGTGATCCTGTTCGGCTCCGGCGAGGAGGCGATCACCTTCGTCTATGACGATGGCGCGCGCAGTTATACGACCACAAAGCCTTTCGAGGGCGTCATCAACAATATCGAGCGCCGCTGGCACGAGACCGAATCGGCCTGGGTGCGCGAGGAGCTTTCGCGCTTCCAGTCGAAACACCCGTGCGGGGCGTGCGGCGGCTACCGGCTGAAGCCCCAAAGCCTGGCGGTCAAGCTCGCCGGGCGCCACATCGGCGAGGTGGCCGAAATGTCCATCCGGCACACCGGCGCCTGGTTCGAGACGCTGCCCAAGGAGCTCAGCAAAAAGCAGAACGAGATCGCCGGCCGCATCTTGAAGGAGATCCGCGAAAGGCTGAAGTTCCTGAACGACGTCGGCCTCGACTATCTGACGCTGAGCCGCGCCTCGCGCACGCTCTCGGGCGGCGAATCCCAGCGCATCCGCCTGGCCAGCCAGATCGGCTCGGGGCTGACGGGCGTGCTCTACGTGCTGGATGAGCCCTCGATCGGGCTGCACCAGCGCGACAATGCCAGACTGCTGGCGACCCTGCGGTCGCTGCGCGATCTCGGCAATTCGGTCATCGTGGTCGAACACGACGAAGAGGCGATCCTGACCGCCGACCACGTGGTCGATATCGGGCCGGGCGCCGGCATCCATGGCGGCGAGGTCGTGGCCCAAGGCACGCCGCAAGACGTCATCGCCGCGCCCAAAAGCCTGACCGGTCAGTATCTATCGGGCGCCAAGGAGATCCCGCTGCCCGCCACGCGCCGGCCGCTGAGCGACACCCGCCGCCTCAAGCTGGTGGGCGCACGCGCCAACAACCTGCAGGACGTCACCGCCGAAATCCCGCTCTCGACATTTACTTGCATCACCGGCGTCTCGGGCGGCGGCAAGTCGACGCTGCTGATCGAAACGCTTTACAAGGCGGTGGCGCGGCGGCTTTCGAACGCGCGCGAACAGCCGGGCGCGCACGATCATCTCGAGGGCGTCGAGTATCTCGACAAGATCATCGACATCGACCAGTCGCCGATCGGACGCACGCCGCGCTCCAACCCCGCCACCTATACGGGCGCCTTCACGCCGATCCGCGAGTGGTTCGCCGAGCTGCCGGAGTCGCGCGCGCGCGGTTACAAGCCGGGACGCTTTTCCTTCAACGTCAAGGGCGGGCGCTGCGAGGCCTGCCAGGGCGACGGACTGATCAAGATCGAGATGCACTTTCTGCCCGACGTCTACGTCACCTGCGACCAATGCAAGGGCAAGCGCTACAACCGCGAGACGCTGGAGATCCGCTTCAAGGGCATGTCGATCGCCGACATCCTCGATATGACGGTCGAGGAAGGCGCCGCCTTCTTCAAGGCCGTGCCCTCTGTGCGCGACAAGCTCGAGACGCTGGCCCGCGTCGGACTGGGCTACATCCATGTGGGCCAGCAGGCCACCACGCTCTCGGGCGGCGAGGCCCAGCGCGTCAAGCTCTCCAAGGAGCTCTCGCGGCGGGCCACCGGGCGCACGCTCTATATCCTGGACGAGCCCACCACGGGGCTGCATTTTCACGACGTCGCCAAGCTGCTTGACGTGCTGCACGAACTCGTCGAGCAGGGCAACACGGTGGTGGTGATCGAGCACAATCTGGAGGTCATCAAGACCGCCGACTGGATCATCGATCTGGGCCCCGAGGGCGGCGACGGCGGCGGCCGCATCGTCGCCTCCGGCCGGCCCGAGGACATCGCGCGCGCCAAGGAAAGCTATACGGGCCGCTATCTCAAGCAGCTTTTCAAGAGGCGGCCCGCAACCAAGAAACGCCCAGCCCAAGCGGCGGAATAACCGCCGATCTGCTGACACCGCCACAGCCAGATATTCAAGGTTTCAATGGCCATCATACATATGATCTGCGGGCCCGTCGGGGCAGGCAAAACGACGTACTCGATCGCGTTGGCCCAAGAGCTCGGCGCGGTGCGCTTTTCAATCGACGACTGGCTGTCGGGCCTGTTTTTTCCCGACAAGCCCGATCCGCTGACCTATGACTGGGCGATCGCGCGCGCCAAGCGGTGCGAGGCGCGTATCATGGCCGTTTCACAAGCGATTCTGGCACTTGGCACGGACGTGATCTGGGATATGGGCTTCATGGAGACCGACCAGCGCACGAGAATCTTGGACGATGTGGCCAACACCCCTTACGCAGTACGCCTCCACGCTCTCGATGCGCCGGCCGATATCAGACGCGCGCGGGTGCGCCAGCGCAACATCGACATGCCCGAAGGCTATGTGATGGACGTAACGGACGAGATGTTCGACTTTATGGAGAGCCGCTCGACGCCGGTTTCGCCGGGCGAGGCGGCCGATATCCTGCGCATCGACACGTCATCGGGCGAGGCGTCCTAAAGACGCGTCCGCCGACCGATGCTACGTCGTCTTTTCGGGCAGGTCGCTGATGTCTTTGATGTACCAGTCCTCTATTCTGACCACGGCCGGGTTTTAGCCGTTCTGGTAGATCCAGGAGTCGACGGCATAGCACCGTCCGCCCGCCTTTTCTTCAGGCGGCGGAGTGAAGTTGCCGGACAGGCAAATGCCGTCCCCTCCGCAGCTCAAGATTTCTTCGCGCTATTCGGGCTGGGTAATGCTGACGACTGCTTCGATGTCGCAGCTGTCGCATAAGAAGGCCGTGAGACCGAATTCAAATCTATCGTCGGTCGGAATAAACGAGTGGTTGATGATCCAGTAATTGTTTACCGGCGCTCCGGATTGGCACACGTCTCTGTCGATTCTTTGGTTCGGAAACCCTTTGCCCCTGATCATCAATCTTAAATAACAAGAGCCATCAAGATCCGTCATACGGCCCACATTCAACAGGAAGAAAACGGGAATTTTGGGTTTCACCTTGATGTATCTGGCTTCGCTCGGAATCAGATTGTGCGGCGTGTCGTTCTTGCTGAGATCAAGGGTATCCAGCCCCTTCTCGTCGATTATTATCTCCGTTCCGCCAATCTTGCGTTTGGTGAATGACAGAGACGGGCCGCTGGTGAGGACAAGTGCCGTTGCAAGCAAAATCAGCAATCTCAACAGATGCGAATAACGTGACATTCTTGGGCCTCCAGCGAATCGAATTCGATTCCAATTCCCATTTGCCGGAATCATAGACGCATGTTGAGAGCCACTTCAATTTTTTGAAGCGGTGCGCCCCGATGCAAGGCGATCTTCAGGTCGTCTTTTCGGGCAGGTCGTTGATGTCTTTGATGTACCAGTCTTCTATTTTGACCACGGCCGGGTTTTCGCCGTTCTGGTAGATCCAGGAGTCGACGGCGTAGCGCTGTCCGCCATCCTTTTCTTCAAGCACCGCCGTCCAGTGGGGCCAGTAGGCCACCGGCGTGCCCTTGAGCGTTCCGCGCAACAGATCGCCCTTGGCCATGGGGGCGTCGACCGTGTGGTGCTTCAGCAGCTTCTTGTTCTGCAAAAACAGCAAATAACTCGTCGTGTTGGTGGCCTCGTCAACGCAGTCCTGCTGGGTGGGATCGCCGGACGAGTTGAACTGCATGCCGGGCTTGTCGGCCGAGGTGCCGATTTCCTTGCCGACGCGCGTTTCCAGCCAGGCGACCGCATAGGCGATCGCGCGGCGCTCCTCGTGCGCCGAATCGTTCTTTTTGGTCTTGGCCATGAGACGCGAAATTTGGCGCACATCGGCGGTGTTCAACTTGACCTTCGTGGTTTTCTGGCAGCCATAGGCGCTGCACACCGAAAGCGTGTTGCCGCGGGGCGGATCCGTCTTCCAGTCGGCGTAATGGATCTCCGGGCTTGGCGGACGCGCGTAACCGCAGCCACCCAAATTCAGGCACGCGGCGGCAAGAACGGCAAGAAAAGCCCCAGTTTTCATCGAACAACCAATAGCTTCTGCGGCTTGTTTGCCGCTGAATCGAGTCTTAACACACTTGCAGCTTCAAGAGGAACGACGGAGCGTTGAGGACGCGTTCATTTTTCCGTAGGGTGCCGCCCGATGACAACATCCGAGCAAACAGACGAAATCCACGTTATCGGCGCAGGGCTGGCGGGCTCGGAGGCCGCCTGGCAGGCGGCCAATGCGGGCGCCAGCGTGGTTTTGCACGAAATGCGCCCACAACGCATGACGCCCGCCCACCAAACGGACGGCTTGGCCGAGCTTGTTTGTTCCAACTCGTTCCGCTCCGATGATGCCGAAGCGAACGCCGTCGGCCTGCTGCACGCCGAAATGCGGCTTGCAAATTCGCTTATCATGGCTTGCGGCGATGAGGCAAAACTGCCGGCCGGCGGCGCCTTGGCGGTCGATCGCGTGGCGTTCTCGCAAGCCGTCACCCAACGGCTGGAGGCGCACCCTGGAATCGCAATCGAGCGCGGCGAAATCGCGGGGCTTCCGCCCGGCGACTGGCGCAGCGTCATCGTCGCGACAGGCCCCCTCACCTCACCCGCATTGGGGGCCGCGATCCAGGAGATCACCGGCGAGGACGAGCTCGCCTTCTTCGACGCCATCGCGCCCATCGTGCATCACGAGAGCATCGACATGGGCGTTTGCTGGCTGCAGTCGCGCTACGACAAGGCAGGCCCCGGCGGCAGCGGCGCCGATTACATCAACTGCCCGCTGGACCAGCAGCAGTACGAAGCCTTCATCGACGCGCTGCTTGCGGGCGAAAAGACGCAATTCCGCGATTGGGAAAAAACAACGCCATATTTCGAAGGATGCCTGCCCATCGAGGTGATGGCGGAACGCGGCCGCGAAACGCTGCGACACGGCCCGATGAAGCCGGTCGGCCTGACAAACCGACACGCGCCGGAGACCAAGCCCTACGCGGTCGTGCAGTTGCGCCAAGACAACGCATTGGGGAGCCTTTGGAATATCGTGGGCTTCCAGACCAAGCTCAAATACGGCGCGCAGACTGAGATTTTTCGCATGATTCCGGGGCTCGAAAGCGCCCAATTCGCGCGGCTCGGCGGCCTGCACCGCAACACGTTTTTGAACAGCCCGAAATTGCTCGATGGCGCGTTGCGCCTGAAGGCGCGGCCGCGGTTTCGCTTTGCGGGCCAAATCACCGGCGTCGAGGGCTATGTGGAATCAGCGGCAATCGGCCTTCTGACCGGGCGTTTTGCGGCAGCAGAAACGCTTGCGCGCCCAATCGGCCCGCCGCCTGAGACGAGTGCGATGGGCGCGCTGCTGGCCCATGTCACCGGCGGTCATCTAAGCGACGATGATGCGGGTTCTGGTCCACGCAGTTTCCAGCCGATGAACGTCAATTTCGGTCTGTTTCCACCGATCGATGCGCCAACCGCCGAGGGCGGCAAGCGGCTGCGGGGCAAGGAAAAGTCACGCGCCCGCAAGCGCGCCCTCTCAGCCCGGGCGCTGACTGATTTCGAGATCTGGCTTAAGGCCCAAGAGACGATCAGCGCCGAGGGCGCGACCGGGATCAAAAACACATCTCAGGCGGCTGCCGAGTAGGATCAGGGTTGCATATCGCTCAAATGCGATTGGTCAGCCCGGCCCATGCGATACGCGCAATGCGCCAGGGCGGGCCGAGCCCGATTGGCGTTTTTTTTGGCGTTGTGCCGGCGCGCTCCAACGCTTTCAGGTCCGCTTCCACCAGGGCCAAGGGGAGAAACGCCCTGGGCGCCGCTCCATCGCCAGCGGCGATCATCTCGCGGGCCCGCGACAGCGCGCCGCGGACACGCGCCGACAAGTCTGCCAGCGCGCCAGCCAGGCCAGGCGCGTGCCCTTCGCCAAGAAGCTG
>JGI24023J19991_10003687_pt1 | contig 10688 bp, 7 predicted proteins | sample Cruoilmetagenom1_FD_19991 | JGI IMG/M metagenome (IMG submission 19991)
GTAGTTCATAGGAGTCTGGATTCTCAAAAATTTCTAATGTTTTAGCATCTGAATCGGAAACTCCACAAGATGATTTTGCATGGCAAGAAGCACAATTTACATTTCCTGTTAAGGTGACAATCACAGAATCTTTAGATAATTTGGTGATAACACCAGCGTGTTTCACAAAACCATTATGAGATGTACCTGAGTTGTTTAGAGTCGATTTTTTCATAATTAAAATAATTATGCTTTTAACTAGTATCAAAATTACTAGTTCTACAAATTACAAAATATGACGATTGTTAGGATTTTAAAATTAACTAAAATTACCATTAATGTAACAATTATTATGTTTTGATTCAGTTTTTTTAGTGTTTTCAAAATTCTTTTAAATATATATAAGACAATTTGAATTGTTAATAAATAAACAGCTATGAGACTTTTTTAAGCCCCATAAATTCTTACTTTTAAAAACTCATTTTTACACTTTTTTTCAAAAAATATGTACTTAATTTTTGATACAGAAACCACTGGTTTACCCAAAAATTTCAAGGCACCAATTACCGATACCGATAATTGGCCGCGTTGTGTACAAATTGCTTGGCAAATNCATGATGAATGGGGAAATCTCGTTGAGAATAAAGATTTTTTGATCCANCCNGAAGAATTTACCATTCCTTTTGAAGCACAACAAATTCATGGTATTTCCACTCAACTAGCACAAGATCAAGGTATAACGCTTGCAGAAGCTTTAGACGAATTTAATACAGCACTTAATCAATCTAAATTTATCATCGGTCAAAATATCGGTTTTGATTTGAGTGTGATGGGTTGTGAATTCTACCGAAAAGGTGTAGAAACCAAACTCAATCAAATGCCTTCTCTTGATACGTGTACAGAGAAAACCGCACAACTTTGTCAGTTGCCAGGTGGTAGAGGTGGCAAATTTAAGTATCCTAAATTAAGTGAATTACATGAACATCTTTTTTTTACCTCATTTGCTGAAGCACATAATGCAACCGCAGATGTTGAAGCAACATCGCGATGTTTTTTAGAACTCATCCGACAACAGGTTTATTCAGCAACTGAATTACAAGTTGACCCAACTTATTTTAAGGAGTTTAAAACATATAATCCTGAGTTGATTAAAAATGCAGGAATCAAACACCAAAACTTAAAAAAAGAAAGTACTAGACTCAAAGAAAAGTCCGCTCAAAAAGATACTGTAAAAAAAGTTAGCGAAGAGATTCCAACTGAGTTGGTTGATGCTCCTTTTTCGCATTTGCACAACCATTCTATGTATTCAATTTTAGAATCGACTGCTAGCACCTCTGATCTGGTACAAACGGCTATACAAATGAATATGCCTGCTGTTGCGCTAACGGATTTAGGTAATATGATGGGTGCTTTTAACTTTGTTCAAGCAGCGATTGATCACAATTACAAAATTGGTTTACAAAACAAGCGCACAGTCATTAAAGCCTTGGCTCAAAAAAATAGTGAAGAAATTGATGTTGACGCTATAAGCAAAGAAGACTTAGAAGAATACAATATTGACTTTGAAGAAATTGAAGGTTTAGATTTGGAATTTCCACCAGATATTAAGCCAATTTTGGGTAGCGAATTCTATGTTTGTGAAGACCATACCGACAAAAAAAACAAAGACAATGGTTATCGCATCGTTTTACTAGCTAAAAACAAAAAAGGCTATCATAATCTGGCTAAAATGTCCTCTATTTCACATACGGATGGTTCTTATTACGTACCACGAATTGACAAGGGAATCATTGAAAAGTATAAAGATAATCTCATTGTCTTAAGTGGAAATTTACATGGTGAAATCGCCAGTAAAATATTAAATATCGGTGAAAAACAAGCTGAAGAAGCTTTAATTTGGTGGAAAGAAACTTTTGGAGAGGACTTTTATTTAGAAGTCATGCGACACGATTTAGATAGTGAAAATCATGTCAATGAAGTGATTCAACATTTCTCAGAAAAACATCAAGTAAAAACAGTAGCAACCAACAACACCTTCTTTATCAAACAAGAAGATGCTGAAGCACAAGATATTTTACTCTGTGTAAAAGAAGGTGAAAGACAATCTACACCAAAAGGTCGCGGTAGAGGCTATCGACGCGGCCTCGAGAATGACTCCTACTATTTCAAATCATCTGATGAGATGAAAATTCTGTTTGCTGATTGGCCTGAAAGCATTCTCAATACACAAGAAATAGTTGATAAAACTGAAATTTACTCTTTAAAACACGATGTTTTACTTCCTAATTTTGTAATTCCTAAAGAGTTTGTTGATCCCAAAGACGAAATCGATAAAGGGGTTCGTGGAGAAAATGCCTATTTAAAACACCTAACTTTTGAAGGTGCCAAAAAACGTTGGGGAGAAGTAACACCTGAAATTAAGGAGCGACTAGATTTTGAGCTAGATACCATCGATGAATCAGGATATCCAGGTTATTTTCTAATCGTTTGGGATCTAATTGCAGAAGCACGAAATATGGGTGTATCTGTTGGACCTGGTCGAGGTTCTGCAGCAGGTTCCGCCGTTGCTTATTGTCTGTGGATTACGAATATTGACCCCATAAAATATGATTTGCTTTTTGAGCGATTTTTAAATCCTGATCGGATCTCGATGCCTGATATTGATATTGATTTTGATGATGATGGTCGACAAAAGGTAATCGATTATGTAACCAATAAATATGGTCAAAAAAATGTGGCGCAAATTATTACTTATGGAACACTAGGAGCCAAATCATCTATTCGTGATACAGGTCGCGTAATGGAATTAGCGCTGCATGAAACGGATAGAATAGCCAAATTGTTACCATTGGTTAAATTGGATACCATATTCAACGAAACAGAAAAAAACAAACAAAAAATAAAAGAATTACGTAGTGAAGATCAACTCAACGTAAACGAAATAAAAAATATAGCCGAAGGTGAAGATCTAGAAGCAATCACCATTCAACAGGCACAAAAAATTGAAGGTTCTGTTCGTAATACGGGAGTTCATGCTTGTGGCTTTATCATCACTCCCGAGGAAATCACCAACTTGATACCCATTGCAACGGCAAAAGACACCGATATGTATGTCACCCAATTTGACAACTCGGTAGTTGAAAGTGCTGGTTTGCTTAAAATGGATTTCTTAGGTTTAAAAACCTTGACACTCATCAAAGATACCGTAGAAATCGTCAAAGCCATACATGGAAAAACCTTAGATCCCGATGCATTTCCATTAGATGATAAAAAAACCTATCAACTTTTCGAAAAAGGAGAAACCATTGGTATTTTTCAATTTGAATCAGTAGGCATGCGCAAGAGTTTAAAAGATTTGAAACCCTCTGAGTTTGCTGATCTTATTGCTATGGTTGCTTTGTATCGTCCTGGCCCGATGGATTACATTCCGCTTTATGTAGAGCGCAAACATGGTGTTTCTGAAATTGAATATGATCTACCCATAATGGAGAATATTCTCAAAGAAACCTATGGTGTTACGGTCTATCAAGAACAAGTAATGCGACTCTCTCAAATTTTGGCTGATTTCTCAAGAGGTGACGCCGATGTTTTGCGTAAAGCAATGGGTAAAAAACAAATTGCCACACTTAACAAAATGAGGCCTCGTTTTATAAAAAATGGGCATAAAAATGGTCATCCAAAAGATGTACTAGAAAAAATATGGAAAGATTGGGAAAAATTTGCCTCCTATGCTTTTAACAAATCGCATGCTACATGTTATGCCTTTATTGCCTATCAAACAGCTTACTTAAAAGCACATTATCCTGCTGAATTTATGGCAGCTGTTCTATCTAATAATATGAGTGACATTAAAAAAGTTACTTTTTATATGGATGAATGCCGCCATAGCGGATTACCCGTTTTAGGTCCAGATGTCAATGAATCTTGGTACAAATTTGCTGTAAATCAAGAAGGTGCTATCCGTTTTGGAATGGGCGGCATAAAAGGCGTTGGCGAAGGAGCCGTTCAGTCTATTATTTCTGAAAGAAAGGAAAATGGCCCATTTAAATCGATTTTTGATTTAGCAAAACGAATTGATTTACGCGCTGCAAACAAACGAGTTTTTGAAGGTCTAGCTTTAGCTGGTGGTTTTGATTCTTTTACCGATGCACATCGAGCCCAATATTTTATAACCGATGAGAAAGGAAGTAATTTTCTAGAAAAAGCCATAAAATATGGAAACCGTTTTCAAGAAGATGCCAACTCTTCGCAAATGTCACTGTTTGGTGGTGAAGACACGGCAACTGAATTACCTGAACCCGTAATACCACTTACCGAAGAATGGACTATCATGGAAAAATTATCTAAAGAAAAAGAAGTTGTAGGGATTTATATTTCCGGACATCCGCTAGATGATTATAAAAACGAATTAAAATATTATTGCAATGCTCAATTAGATATGCTGCAAAACCAAAAAGAACTAATTGATAGAGATCTTAATTTTGGTGGTATTGTAACAAGCGTTACGCATCGCGTTTCTAAAAATGGAAAAGGCTGGGGTTTGTTCATTGTTGAAGATTATTCTGATTCACATGAGTTTAGAATATTTGGAGAAGATTATTTGCGTTTTAAACATTTTTTAGTGCCCAGTGCATTCTTATTTATGAAAATAAAAATAATTAAAGGTTGGAAAGAAGGAGAAACGCGTATGCGATACCAAGCATTCCAAATGCTTCAAGACGTTTTAGAAAATCAATCAAATAAAATCACACTCCAATTTGATATCAAAGAAGTCACACAAGATTTAATAGAAGAACTAGCAGCGCTTATCAAAACTCATAAAGGAAAAAAAGAACTCAGTTTTGTGATTTATGACATAAAAGAACAGTTAAAATTACTCATGCCTAGTAGAAAATTTAAAATAGCGATTAGCAATGATCTATTAATCGAATTGAAAGAAAAAGGATGGCATTTTATCTTAAAATAAAGAATTTCTCTTTGTATGTTTTGATTTTTCTTGTATGGAGCACTTCTGTACATGCTCAAGAAGAAAACACGTATTGGCAAGTCGAATATGGCTTAGGAAACATCATCAAACACAAAGAAATAGTTGGTCATCTCGTTACAGCTCACCCAGAATATTTTAATATAAGTTGGCACAAAAATGCAGCAGTAAACAAACATTGGCAAGAACGTTATAACTTTTTAGATTGGGGTATTGCTTTGAACTATCAAAAATTCAACAATACAACTTTAGGTAATGTCATTGCTTTACAATACCAAACGACCTTTTACCTTTTAAATCGTAACACAAAAAATCAACTCAACTTTAGTGTTGCTACGGGATTGGGTTATGCAACAAATCCGCTTAGCTTAGAAAACAACAACCAAAATGTAGCTATGAGTTCAAAAATTCAGCTAGCTGAAACACTTAGGTTAAATTACCATAGACCTTACTTGATAGATCATATTGGTTTTCATGCAGGCTTGGCTGCTAGCCACTTTTCAAACGCCAGCTACAAAAGTCCGAATTTTGGAATTAACTCGCTTTTAGTAACTGCGGGTTTATCCTACAATTTATCAAATTCACCTAGCCTATATCCTGAAAGAAAAAAACCTAAAAAGCTTGAAAAACAATCTTATCATCTTTCTCTCAGCATTTTTAGTGGATTACACGAAGTAAAAACTGGATTAGGAACAAAACCTATTTTAGGCATTAGCAGTTCACTACAGAAAAGAATTAATTATAAAAGTAATTTACAGTTTGGTATCGATTATTTTAATTCACAAGCAGTTAAAGATTTTTCAAATTTTAGATATCACACACAAATCGAATATCCTGACAGAAAATTGTTAGATCATCAACAAGTAGGAATTTTCACAGGACACGAATTATTTTTTAATAAAATTTCATTTGAAACACTTCTGGGTTATTATATTTATAACCCACTAAAATTTAACCCTTCTGTTTATCAGAAAATAGCGATAAAACATCATTTAAACAACAAGAAAACAGCTATAAGTGCTAATTTAAAAGTTTATAAAACTACAGCAGAGTATCTAACCATAGGTTTCCATTACCAAATACATTAATAAGGTCAAAATGCGAATATTTATTCTTACACTTCTTTTACTTATCACTCAAAATTCTTGCAAACAAGATTGTATAGAACCCATGGGTTCGATTATTCAACAAGAAGTAGATATGCCCTTTTTTGACAAAATTATTGTGAATACAGGTGTTGAATTGGTCATTAAACAAAGTGCTGAACGAAAAATTGTAATCGAAACAGGAGAAAACAGGTTTGACAATGTGCACTATCATGTTCTGGACGAAGTCTTAGAACTTCAGGCAGACGACTCCTGTATTTTTAGTGCTAATTTAGATCCTGTAAAAATTTATGTAAATAGCCCAACATTGACTTCTATTCGAAATTCGAGTGAGTACACCATCAAATCTGATGGAGTACTAACCTACTCCAATTTAACATTACTCGTCGAAGATGATGAAAATGAATACTTAAATATTGGGAATTTTAATATTCAATTAAATAATAGTTCTACTAAAGTTATTTCTAATGGAATATCTAACATATATCTTTCTGGCAGTACAGAAAACTTAGAAGTACTTTATTATAATGGGATTGGTCGATTTGAAGGTGAGAATTTAGAGGCACAACAGGTTCATGTTTTTCATCGTGCCGAAAACAGTATAAAGATAAATCCACAAGAACGTTTAACGGGTGATATTTTTTCGATTGGAAATATAATATCGTATAACCATCCACCTATAGTTGAAGTAACCGAACATTACGAAGGTCGGTTGATATTTGAATAATTAATCTTTGGTTAGCTCTTTAAACAATTGCTCTAAATTTTGATTCTTACGATTCAAATTTAATATCTTAAGGCCATTATCATGAGCAAAATCAAAAACTTGACTCCTGCGATCCTCTTTCACATTAAACGATAGTTCCCAGATTGTATCGTGTACATTATTGGCACTTTGTAGATTGGGCAGGTTTTCTATAAACTGTTTTTCAATCCGCATATCAAACTCTACCTCAATCAATTGATTTTGTGCATCTTGTAGTTCTATAATTTTTTTGTCTGCAACAACTTTTCCCTTGTGAATGATAATAACTCGATCACACACAGCTTCTACTTCTTGCATGATATGCGTAGAAAAAAGTACCGTTTTATCACGACCCGCTTTCTTGATTAAAGCACGAATATCAACCAATTGATTGGGATCTAGACCTGTTGTAGGTTCGTCTAAAATCAAAACATCTGGCTCATGCAACAAAGCCGCAGCTAGACCAACGCGTTGTCGATAACCTTTTGAGAGTTGTTGTATTTTCTTGCCAGCATTTGAAGTTAATCCAACTTCTTGTAAAACAGTTTCAATTCTATTTTTAGATACGCTGTAAATTTCAGCATTAAAAGCAAGATATTCTTTGACATACATGTCTACATATAACGGATTATGCTCAGGTAAATAGCCAATACTTTTTTTAGTTTCTATGGGAGAATGAGCAACACCAAAATCATTAATGAGTACTTCACCTTCGTAATCCTTGAGGTAGCCTGTTAAAATTTTCATCACGGTAGATTTTCCCGCACCATTTGGCCCTAAAAAACCAACAATTTCTCCTTTTTGAATAGAAAAACTAATACCATCAACGGCTTTTTGGGTAGTATACGATTTTGATAGATTGGATACTTGAATAGACATAAAGGCAAAAGTAGGTAAATCTGTAACAAATATACAATCAAACCGTCGAATACATGAATATCAAAAAAATGTTTCACTAAAATTAAAATTCTATGAGTTTTTGGCGCGTACTTTTAGCCATATTATTTCCACCATTAGCCATAATTGATAAAGGCTGTGGCTCGGTAATCATTACATTTCTATTAACCTTAGCAGGATGGGTTCCTGGTGTGATTGCAGCACTGGTTATCTTAAACAATCCTGATTAAGAACTATTTTAATCACATACATAACCTAAAGATTGTCTATCTTTGTTTTATAACAAATTATAAATTTAACATGAAAAATATTCGATTCTTTTTTATTGCTATTTTGGCACTAGCGCTAGGCTCTTGTCAGTTTACAGAAGAAATTACCATTCAAAAAAATGGAAGTGGCACCTATAAGTTAAATGTCGATATGGGCGGCATGATGACTGGCATGAGTGGCATGAGTAAAAATGACTCCATTAAAAAAGATCCTGAAAAGTTAGATTCTATTATATATGTAAAAGATATTTTAGAAGCCAATAAAGATAGTATTGCACAACTTTCTGAGTCAGACAGAGCCATGATTAATGCCACAAAAGACATGAAAATGCGCATAAGAGTTGATGAAGAAAAAGGAATGATGCTCATGGATTTTATGCTCGACTTCAAAAATATCTCTGAGATTGATGATATTAAACAAAAACTAGAAAAAGCAAATCAACTACAAGAGAATAAAGGCAAAGAAGAGGTTGAGATCGAAAATCACGAGATTCATTATTCCTATAATAAAAAGATGTTCAAGCGAAGTGTCCTTATGAAAGAATTAAGTGATGAAGAACAGGCAAAATTTGATGCAGCTCAAAAACAGAGTTCTATGTTTCTTTCTGGAAGCAACTATAAACTGATCTATAATTTTCCAAAAAAAATAAAAAAGGTAAGTTATAAAGATGCCCAGTTTTCTGACAATCGCAAATCACTAATTATTGAAATCGAGATGGATAGTCTTACAAAAAATCCTCAGTTACTCGATTTTGAAGTTACTTTTTAATGCATGCATCACAAAATACAATTTAAAGACCTTGGGAATCTTGCTTATGAGGATGCACTCAATGTGCAACTCTCACATTTTGAAAAGATTAAAAATATCAAAATTCAAAATAGAAAGCAAAATACAAAGTTATTCACTCCAAATTATTTCTTTTTTGTAGAACATCCTCATGTATATACCATGGGAAAAAATGGAAATCTGTCAAATATTTTATTCAATCAAAAACAGCTTGAGAATAAGAAGATTGCCTTCTACAATACGAATCGTGGTGGTGATAGCACCTATCACGGGCCAGGGCAAGTTGTAGGCTATCCCATCCTAGATTTAGATAATTTTTTCACAGATATTCATGCATATATGAGAAAGTTAGAAGAAGTAATCATATTAACAATTGCTAATTATGGGCTTGTAGGAGAAAGAAGTGATGGAGAAACGGGCGTTTGGTTAGATGTAAACACAAGTAAAGCGAGAAAAATTTGTGCTATGGGCGTTCATACTTCTCGTTGGGTTACCATGCATGGTTTTGCCCTAAATGTCAATACCAAACTAAACTACTTTGAAGGAATTATACCTTGTGGAATCACTAACAAAGGAGTCACCTCACTAGCCAAAGAATTAGGTAAAGAGATAGATGAGAATTTGGTTAAAAAAAAGATCCTCAAACACTTTTCTGAGATATTTGAATCAGAATTTATTGATTATAATAATCTGTAATTGTATTTCATCTTAAGACTTTTTTACAAGTCTTTTTCCTATTTTTGTCAAAAGCACAACACGTGAATCATTATTTCTCATCATCTTTTAAACTAGGAATCTTAGGAGGCGGACAATTAGGTAGAATGCTTATATCCGAAACTCAAAAATGGGATATCTACACATCCGTTTTAGATCCAGCCAAAGAAGCTCCTTGTGCTGAAATCGCCAACGAGTTTACGCAAGGTGATTTTAATGATTTTGAAACAGTCTATAATTTTGGAAAAAAGCTAGCTATTCTTACTGTCGAAATCGAACACGTAAATATTGAGGCACTTTATCAGCTTAAAAATGAAGGTGTAAAAATATATCCACAACCCGAAGTTTTAGAAATCATTCAACACAAAGGCCTACAAAAAGATTTTTATAAAAAAAATGCAATTCCAACTGCTACTTATGAACGTTACGATTCGTTAAAACAACTTAAAAAAACAAATTTTGATTTTCCAGTAATTTGGAAGTCAGCACAATTTGGTTATGATGGAATGGGCGTTAAAGTGCTAAAGAATGCAAATGATGTAGCAAATTTACCAGATGTACCTTGTATCATTGAAGAGTATATTCAGATTCATAAAGAATTTGCCGTTATCGTTGCAAGAAATAAATCTGGTGAAGTCAAGACCTATCCAGCTGTAGAGATGGAATTTCACCCGGATGCCAATCAAGTGGAATATGTTATTTGCCCTGCAAATATTTCAGATAAATTAGCAAAAGAGATCCAAGAAATTGCGCTTCAAGTGTCTGAAGCCTTTCAGCATATTGGCTTATTAGCTATTGAGTTTTTGATGGATGATAAAGGGACTGTGCTTGTCAATGAAGTTGCACCAAGGCCTCATAATAGTGGACATTATAGTATTGAAGGATCATATACCAATCAATTTGAACAGCATTTACGTGCTATTCTAAACTTACCATTAGGTGAACCCACTAGTTTAGCACCAGCAATTATGGTAAATTTGGTCGGTGAAGAAGGTTATTTAGGTGACGTAATCTATCAAAATATGGATCGCATTTTAGCATGGGATGGTGTAACGCCACATATTTATGGTAAGAAAATGACAAGAGCTTTCCGTAAAATGGGACACGTAACTATCGTCAACAAAGACAGCCAAAAAGCCTATGAAATAGCACAAAAAGTAAAAAATACCATACGTGTTATAGGCAAACAACAAATCTCTTGTGATTA
>JGI24023J19991_10003689_pt1 | contig 10685 bp, 7 predicted proteins | sample Cruoilmetagenom1_FD_19991 | JGI IMG/M metagenome (IMG submission 19991)
TGGCGCCAGGAACTGACGCGGATGTGGTCGTGCTCGACGCCCGCGCCACGCCCGCCATGGCCCACCGCATGGAGGTCGTGCAAGGCGATCTGGAGAACGAGCTATTTGTTCTCATGACCCTGGGCGATGACCGCAACGTCTGCGCCACCTATGTTGCCGGCGCTCTAGCCGCTGGCGGGCCGGAATCCGGGGAGTGGCAAAAGGTCTAGGAAAAAAAGGGACCGGGGCGTTGCCGCCCCGCTCCGATACCTAACCTTAAGAGAAAATCGGCGTCTACTGCGGAAGCTTGTCGTCCACGCCCTTAACGTAGAAGTTCATTCCGGCTAGAGCCCCGTCATCCATGACCACGCCGGCGGCCGCGACTTCGCTCCCGTCCTGCTTTGCAATCGGTCCGGTAAAGGGGTGAAGTTCCTTGCTCTTGATCAGGCGCATTGTCTCTTCAGCCATCGCCTTCACATCGTCCGGAAGGTTGGTAAGCGGTGCCATCTCGACCATGCCCGTGTCCATGCCGCCCCAGGTATCCGCCGCGACCCAGTTGCCATCCAGAACCGCTTTAGTACGGGCAATGTAATAAGGACTCCAATTGTCGATAATGGCTGTGTACTGAGCGCCGGGCGCGAACTTTATCTGATCGTTGGCTTGGCCGAATCCATGCAATCCGCGTTCCTGCGCAATCTGCAACGGGGCCGGGCTGTCCGTGTGTTGAGTCATGATGTCCACACCCTGATCGAATAGGGCTTTTGCCGCATCGGCCTCCTTAGCCGGATCGAACCAGGTGTTGACCCAAACCACCTTTAGTTTGAAATCGGGGTTTACGGATTGGGCGCCCAGCAAGAACGCGTTGATGCCTCTAATGACCTCCGGTATCGGATACGACGCGATATAGCCGGCAACACCGGTCTTGGACATTTTCCCGGCGATCTTCCCGATAACGTACCGTCCCTCATAGAAACGCGATGAGTATGTGGACACGTTCTCCGTGCGCTTATAGCCGGTTGCATGCTCGAACTTCACATCCGGAAACTTCTTTGCCACTTCAAGAGTGGGATCCATGAAGCCGAACGAGGTCGTAAAAATCAGCTTGGCGCCACCTCGAGCCATACGCTCAATGACGCGCGTGCTGTCCGCCTCGGGGACGCTTTCGATGAATACGGTCTCGATCTTATCTCCGAATTCCGCCTCGATTGCCTGGCGGCCTATGTCGTGGCGCTGCGTCCAGCCGCCATCGTTCTGTGGCCCAACATAGATGAAGCCGACCTTCAGTTGCTCGGCGGCGGCGGGCGTGATTGACAAACCAAAAGCCGTCAAGGCCGCCACAAGATACTTTTTCATGCTTCTCTCCCTCTTTTTGTACTTGTCTTATTCATTGTATGACTTTGCAATCATTTGTCAGGGACGAATGTTGAGCCCAACATCGCTGGGGTATGGGTCCGTAAAAGGCGTCGATTGCGCGATATGACGACCAGAACAATAACAGTCGCGGCATAGGGCAGAGCGGACAGGAATTGCGATGGTATTGGTACTCCGACAGCCTGAAGGTGAAATTGTAGCAGCGTGACCGCGCCAAACAAATAGGCACCGACCAGCAGGCGTCCGGGAATCCATGACGAAAAAACAACAAGGGCGACCGCGATCCAACCCCGCCCGGCCGTCATACCCTCGGTCCATTGAGGCGTATAGACCAGGGACAGATACGCACCACCCAATCCCGCACACAGGCCGCCAAACAAGACGGCGGCTACCCGGATCATCAGCACATTGTAGCCCAGCGCATGGGCCGAATGGTGATTGTCGCCAACCGCCCGGACCACCAAGCCGATATGCGATCGCTTGAGCAGGAAGGACACGCCTAGAAGAATTATAAAGGAGACGTAGACCAGGGGATCCTGGCCAAACAGGATACGGCCAACCAGCGGAAGTTCGGAAAGGCCCGGAAGATGAATTGCCGCGAGTTTGACACCCGGCTCACCAACAAACGACGCCCCCAGCATTCCCGAAACACCAAGTCCGAAAAGCGTCAAGGCAAGCCCCGTGGCCACCTGGTTTGTAACAAGAAACAAGGCGAAGAAGGCGAATATCGCCGCCATTGTCACGCCGGCAACCATCGCCGCCAAGATGCCCAAAGTTGGCGATCCGGTCGTCACGGCCGCCGCGAACGCACAGACGGCACCGGCCAGCATCATTCCCTCGACACCGAGATTAAGCACGCCGGCGCGCTCCGTGACCAACTCCCCTGTAGCTGCCAGGAGCAAGGGAGTCGCGGCGGTGATCACCGTGAGAACGAATGCCTCAAGGAGCTCCATGACTCACTTTCCCCGTCTTACCAATCTGACACGGTGCAGGATGAACGTATCGCAGGCGAGGATCGCGAAAAGCACCACCCCCTGTATGACGCGCGTGACCTTGTCGGTTACATTAAGCTCCAACTGCGCCGCCTCGCCACCGAGATAGGTGAGCGCGAGTAGCAACGCGGCGAACACCACGCCCAACGGGTTAAGCCGGCCGAGAAATGCGACGATGATCGCCGCGAAGCCGTATCCTGGGGATATCACGGGCTGGAGTTTCTTTGCCACGCCCGCCACTTCAATAATGCCGGCCAAGCCGGCAAGACCACCCGAAACGGCAAACACAAACAAGACCATGTTCCGATTACTCACGCCGGCAAAAGTTGCCGCCCTGGGCGCCGTCCCGGAGATACGGACTTCGAAGCCTTTCAGGGTTCGCTTCAAAAAGACGAACAGTATGATCGAGGCAACCAGTGCGATGAGGAGTCCCGCGTGGATATCGAATGGGCCGACAGTGGGAACTACGGCGGCGTCATTGAATGTGCGCGTTTTGGGAAACCCAAAGCTGGCCGGGTCGCGCCACGGCCCCCGCACCATCCAATCCAGGAACAGCTGAGCTATATAGACCAGCATAAGGCTTGTCAGAATCTCGCTAGCGCCGAAGCGAGTTTTCAATGCCGCTGGAACTAACCCGTAGAAAGCACCGCCGGCAAAACCCATGACAAGCATCAGGGGCAAAACCAGCGGACCTTCGAATTGATAGAAGACAACCGGCAGAATGGAACCGGCCAAAGCTCCGGCAATGAACTGGCCCTCGGCACCGATATTCCAATTATTCGACAAAAAGCAAAGAGATAAGCCGGCGCCAATAAGGATCAGCGGCGTTGCCTTGGCGAGAAGTTGCTCGATAGACCACCAGGCCGAAATGGGCTCTATGAAAAACACATAGACACCGCGGCCCGGGTCCACCCCGATTGCCGCAAAGAAAATCGCGCCCACGAGAACGGTAATAGCGATGGCGATGAAGGGCGACGCGAAAACCAGAAACCTCGCCTCGGCGCTCCTTTTTACCAATTCAAGCCGCACTTGCCGCCTCCCCCTCGCGCGCACCGCCGAGTAGAAGTCCCAACGTTTCCCGGCTTGTTTCACGGCTTGATGTGAAGGGTGTCAGCTTGCCCCGAGAAAGCACGGCCACGCGATCGGCAATCTCGAAAATCTCATCCAAATCCTGGCTAATGACGACGACGGCGGCACCCGCGCGGGCAAGATCGATAAGCGATTGCCGGATATGGGCCGAAGCGCCCGCATCCACGCCCCAGGTCGGCTGATTGATAACCAGCAATTTCGGCGCGCGGTTGAATTCCCGGCCGACGACAAACTTTTGCAGATTGCCCCCAGAAAGTTCGTAGGCTCGGGGATCAGCAGATGACTTTCGGACGTCGAAACTTTTACAGATTCGGTCTTTAGCCTCGGCCGCCTCGCCATAGTCGATAAATGGTCCCCGGATACCGTTGCCGTTCATCCGTGCTTGCGTCAGAAGTACGTTGAGAGACAACGTTTCCTGCGGCGCGGTGCCGTGACCGAGCCGTTCCTCGGCAACGAAGGCCGCGCCAATTTTGCGCCGCTCATTGATGCCTTTTGCGCCGGCATCGTTTCCGTCGATGTAAATGCGGTTATTTTCGACAGTTCGCTCACCGCTGAGCGCGTCAAACAACTCGCTTTGGCCATTGCCGGCGATCCCGGCAATTGCGCAGACCTCGCCAGCGCAAACATCGAAGGAAATATCCTGCAGGGCGACGTCAAACTGCTCATCGGCGGAAAGCGACACCCCCCGGACGGACAACAAAACCCTTTTCTCCGCAATATTCGCGACCGATGTCCGAATATCCCTGATTTCGTTTCCAACCATCAGTCGCGCAAGGCTCTCGGATGTCTCTTCCTGTGGGTCGCAGGTGGAAATCAGTTTGCCGTGGCGCAATATTGTCACGTGACTGCAAAGCTCTTTTACCTCCCGAAGCCGGTGCGAAATATACAGGATCGAGCGACCTTCGCCGGAAAGGCGCCTGAGGGTGACGAAAAGATCGTCCGCTTCTTGCGGCGTCAGAACCGACGTAGGTTCATCCATGATGATGAGTTGCGGGTCCTGAAGAAGGCACCTGACAATCTCGACCCTCTGCCTCTGCCCAACGGATAAATCGTGTATTTGGGCCATGGGATTCAGCGGCAATCCATACTCTTCCGACACCCTCGCTATATCCCGCGCCAAGACCTGAAGCCGTGGGCGTTTGGGCAAGGCAAGGGCAATATTTTCGGTTACCGTCAAGGCATCGAACAGAGAGAAATGCTGGAAAACCATCCCTATTCCCAGCCGGCGGGCTACGGCCGGATTGGAAACTGAAACCGGCCTCCCCTGCCACCGAATCTGGCCACCATCCGGTTGCAGGGAGCCATAGAGAATTTTCACCAGAGTCGACTTGCCCGCGCCGTTCTCGCCGAGCAACGCGTGGATTTCCCCTCGATCGATCTCAAAATGAATATCGTCATTTGCGGTCAGTTCACCAAACCGCTTGGTGATCGAAGAAACCGACAATAGGGGCTCGTCACGACCGTCAGACATCAGGCAAGAACCATTTATTGCCACGCCAGTGAGCCGGAATTCGGGTGTCGATCATGACTGTTTTAGAGAATTTTCTCATGCCTTTTATTGCCGGCGCAGTATCTACCGCGCCCCTCAGCGCGTTACGATTAGCCGATGGAATCGTCGGCTTCGCAAAGGCCGGCAGCAATGCCGCATCGGCCACGCTATTCTGGCTTAGTGTCTCGAAGGAAGGGGACGTACGGACTCTTAGAAATTGAGCGAGATATCCCGGTGGATGGATAGGCAGGAGGCCACTTCCTTGGCCTGTTCCGTGGTCAACCGGTCCTGCAGGCGCAGTCCGATGGTCCGGCCAATGGCGGCGTCATAGGCCGCGAGTCCGGTCCCCAGCTTCTCCGCCGCCGCCCGGCGCCAGGCGACTTCGGCGGTGAAAAGCTTCATCGCCGCTGCCAGTTCCTTGGCAGCCTTGTCCCGATCGGGAGCATCGCCCTTCATCGCTCTGCGGGCCTTGCTCAGCTTTGCTTTGATTTCGCTAGTGCCGTCACCCAGGGCACCGGATGTGGCCTTTATGGTCTCCATGGCCTCATCGCTAGGCGCCGTGGCTATTACTTCTTCCAATGTCATGAGGTCTCCTTCCAGGGCAGCCAACGCATCGACCCCGGCAATGAGCGCTAGCACCTCTTGAACTGGCTCGTATGCGTCATCGACGTTGCGGCGATAGTTGCGCCGGGCCATGGTCTCGACCTTGGCCAGTTCGATGTATTCCTTGTGGGCGGCGTCCCATGCGGGCGGAGTGCTGGCCTGAATTTCTTTGACCCGGCTGGCCAAGTCTTCCATCTGGGCCTCTAGCTGGCGAATTTCATTGGCGTCGCCGGTATCGTATCTGACCATGTCGGCTTTTTCCTTGGCCAGTCGCTTAAGCTTGCGGTTGATGCCCTCGGTTTCAACCCGGATGTCCCGCACCTGAGCGTGTAACGGCGCGAAGCCGGGCACGTGGGCGGCAACAGCAGCCTCCGCGGCCTGAACTTCTTCGACCAGGCCAAAGGTAGCTTCCGCTTTCTTAAATCCGGCGTTCAGAGATTTTTGATATTTCTCCGGCAACCCGCCAAGCGGCAAGGCCTTGGCGTTCGTGATGCTGGTTCTGATGAAACTGCCATCCCGGTCATAAACACCGAACAGGTACTCATCCACACATGCCTGTAGTCGGGGGTTCCTAGGCGGTGGCGCGGTTTCAGACGTCAGGTAAACCCGGTTGGGAAGATAATTCACCAGCGACGGCGAAAACCCGACAATCACCAGCCCGGTCAACTGCAATGCGATGAACGGCACCACGCCCTTGTACATCTCCATAGTCTTGACCTTGGGCGGCGCCACGGCGCGCAGGTAGAACAGGGCAAAGCCGAAGGGTGGAGTCAGGAACGAGGTCTGCATGTTGACGCCGATCATCACGCCCAGCCACACGGCGGTGACGTTGGCGGTCGGATCGGCCAACAGGATGGGGGCGACGATGGGCACGACCACCACGGCGATCTCGATGAAATCCAGGAAAAAGCCCAAGACGAAGATCACCGCCATGACGACGACGAATTTGGTCACGAAGCCGCCGGGCAGGCCGGACAGGAAATCCTTGACCAGTTCCTCGCCGCCGAAGGCGCGAAAGGCGGCGGTCAGCATGGTGGCGCCGATAAGGATAACGAACACCAAGGACGTGGTCTTAGCGGTTTCCACCATCACGCCCTGTAGCGTCTCGTCAATCTTGTAGGCGCGCCAGCCGCTCCACACCAGAGACCCCAGGAAAGCCGCCGACGCGGCAGTGGCCAACAGGATGCCGACCCATGCTACCCCCCCCTGGATGTTCTTGACGTTGATGTCGAAGGTGGAGAGCACGGCCACTAGAGCGGCGATGGAGGCAATGGCTAGGATCGCCGGGTGGTAAGCGCCTTTGCGGTCGCCCGCCAACCGGTAGCTGGCCATGACCAGGGCGCCGGCGGCACCCAGGGCACCGGCCTGGTTGACTGTGGCGACACCCATAACGATGGAGCCCAGCACGGTGAAGATCAGCGCCAAGGGTGGCACCAGAACGATGAACACCCGCCACCAGAACTGACGATCGAACTTGCCTTCATGAGGGGCTGGGGGTGCCAAGCGGGGGCGGATCAAAGCCAAGACTAGAATATAAACTATGTACAGCCCGACCAGCACGAGGCCGGGCAGGAAGGCGCCCAGGAACATGTCGCCGGCGCTGGTCGAGGTCAGGTCGAATTCCGATGGCAGGGAAGTCAAGCCTGTCCCCAGCTTGTAGTCCGCGGTGCGAATGGAACCGGCCTGATCGGTGGCGTTGGAAAGCTGATCGGCCAAGATGATCAGCACGATGGACGGTGGGATGATCTGCCCCAGTGTGCCCGAGGCGTTGATCGTGCCCGTTGCGAGGGAATGGGAATAGTTAGCACGCAACATCACCGGCAGCGAGATCAGCCCCATGGCGATGACCGTGGCGCCGACAATGCCCGTGGTCGCCGCCAGCAGCGCCCCCACCACCACCACGGAAACCCCCAAGCCCCCGGGGATGGGACCGAACAACTGAGCCATGGTGATTAGCAGGTCCTCGGCAATCTTGGACCGTTCCAGCATGATGCCCATGAAAATGAACAAGGGCACGGCGATCAGCGTATCCCGTTCGGCCTCCCAGTAGATGCCACGGAAGTTGGTAACGCCGGCGGTCAGCCATTGGAGGGGATCGCCATGCGCGAAGTAGGCCGCCGAGCTGCCTTCGAATAACAGGCCGGAGATGGCAGCCAGCGTGATGGTTAGGATGGCCGAACCGGGCAAGGCGAAGGCCACCGGAAAACCACCGCCCAAAGCCAGTATCATGGTCAGGATAAGGATGATCAGAAAGACGATTTCCATGCTTGTCTCTAGACCGCCGGGTGCTCGGTGGTGTCAGGATGATGCCCCGGCTCGCGCAGCAGCACGGCAGCGTTACTCAACAGGTAACCCATGAACTGGATCAACATGCCAAACGCGAAGATCATCAGGAAACCGGCCAGCAGGTATTTGACGTACAAGCCGTAGCCGGACTGGGTGACTTCGAAATTGAGAAGCGGCCCGGTAATCACGTTGGCCCGACCCCACATGCCCCGGGTGAGGATAATCCAGCACAAGGGCAGGCCCAGGATCACGCAGCCCAGGGTGTTGGTCCAAGCCTTACCTCGCTCGTTGAAATTGGCGTACAGGATATCGACCCGCACGTGGCCTTCCTTGATCAGGGTATAAGGGCTGGCGAAGAGGAACAGGGCGCCGTACCAGAAACGCACCAAATCGCCCATGAAAGCCTGCTCGTAAGAAAAGACGAAGCGGGCAATGACGATCTGTATCTCGGCGGCGACGATGAGCAGCGCCAGCCAGGTGAAACCCAGGGTACGGGAGAACCAGGCGATGACAAGAGACACCACCATTATCGGGTAATGCACGAAATGGCCCCGGAAGCTGGGCCGGCCCATATCCTGGGCGATGTCTTCGCCCAGTATGTAGTGCAGCGTCCCCTCGACCCGGAGGAAGGATATGGCCATGTCCGCCAAGCCCACCAACAGAACCGAAAAAAACGCCCAGCGGATGATGTATCCGGTGAGCGCGAACAGGGCTTCTGAATCCTCATATAGGGTGCGGCGCGGCGTTTTAAGGACGAAGGCGGTGACCGCCGCCAGAGCGCCGGCGTAAAGGGCAAGTTGGACCCAACCCAGCATCACCGCGACGCCGGTCAAAGGCTTCAACGGCGCTTCCTGTCCCAGCCAGCCCAGATGACCGAACAGCACAGATACACCTGGCCAGCCTAGCCAAAAACTAAGAACGGCGTTGAACAGGAACAAAAACCCGAGCGCTACCATGGATAAGGCGAAAACGCGCAACGCTAGCCCGATGGCATAGTGTTCCGCCCGGCCCCCCATCGGAGAGACTTTCGGTAGCGCCCGCGCAATTTCGTCGGCGTCGCTTTTAACCGAAGCCATATGCACCAGAGGGGGGCGATCAGTCGGCTCTTGCACCCGTGATTGCTCCAGTCTGCCAAAGATGGAAAGCGGAGCCCCGAACAGAGAGCCCCGCTTTCACTATGGTCAGAACCGCCTCGGTCTTAGACGCCGAGAACGCGGTTGCGTTGTGCCACGTAGGCCTGATCCGAAATCTTGGACCAGGCGCCCAGGTCCTTTCGGGCGGCGAGGAAGCTTTCGTGGATCTTGCCGGCCAGGGGACTGTGGCTGCTCACGCCCTCGAACACCTCTTCGGCAGCTTCACCGAAGCTGTCGTAGACGTCGTCGTTGAACTTGCGCAGCTTGACGCCCTGATCATTGACCAGCTTGGTCAACGCCGCGCCGCTCTTGGCGTTGTACTCGGACATCATGACGTCGTTTTCCATGGCCGCGGCAGCCTCGATGATGATCCGATCGGTCTTGGACAGCTTGCCCCACCAAGACGCGTTCATGCCCAATGCCAGCGTGGAACCTGGCTCATGCATGCCCGGATAGTAGTAGTACTTGGCCGCTTCATAGAACTTCATGAAGCTATCGTTCCATGGCCCCACCCACTCGGTGGCATCAATGGCGCCGGAAACCAGGTTTTCGTAAATCTGACCGCCGGGGATGGAAACCGGCGATGCGCCCAGCTTGGCCAATACGTCGCCGCCCAGGCCCGGGATACGCATTTTCAGGCCCTTAAAATCGTCGGCGGTGTTGATTTCCTTGTTGAACCAGCCGCCCATCTGACAGCCGGTGTTGCCGGCCATGACGCTCTTGAGGCCAAAGCCGCCGGCCAGTTCGTCCCACAGCTCCTGGCCACCGCCAAAGCGGATCCAGGCGTTGATTTCCGTGTAGCTAAGCCCGAAAGGAACGGCCGTGAAATAGGCCCAACCCGGGTGCTTGCCCTTCCAGTAGTAATCGGCTGCGTGATAGGCCTGGGCGTTGCCGGAAGCCACCTCGTCGAAGGAATCGAAGGCGCCGACCCGTTCCTTTGCGGCGAAATATTGCACGGCGATACGGCCGTCGGTCATGTCGGAAATGCGCTGCGCCAGACGCTGAGCACCGGTGCCGAGGCCGGGAAAATCGCGCGGCCACGTGGAAACGATGACCATGTCGATCCGTTCTTGCGCGATGGCCGGCGCCGCAAGGGTGGTCGCGGCGACCGCACCCACCGTGCCGGTCACACCGGCTTTCTTGATGAAATCACGCCTCTTCATGAGTATTCTCCCTGTTGGTTTTTTTGAGCAGTGCAATTGTGTTCACACGTCAATAAGCTACGAATTCGGCGGCTGAGGGGCTTGCATCTGCGGATACCCATGAAACATGAGCAGAGGCGGCCCTTCCTTCGCAAGATTCTGGCTCTCGTTAAAGCTTATGCCTAGATTCGACTTCCTCCCAAAATCCCCCTCCACTTGCCGTACACCAGGTTTTCCCATACGCGGCATGCCGGCAGGCTTAACGGCCCCTTAGATGCCAAATACGGCCAATCCTTGGGAAGGCTGACGATACTTATAATAAATCTTTTGCACAACTGCATCGCCTTTTAATCCGGCGCACGCCAATGAAGCATCCTTCGATTTCCGGTGATAGACCGCCGCGGCCGTACCCACCGCGCTCTGTGTGAAGAGGTCGGCCCCGTGGGCGCGATCAAGCCGTATTTATGCTCTCCCCGCGGGTCAAGCTCGCGCTCGTGAATACAAATCCGGCAACGAATTGATCCAAAGAGGTCTCGGTGTTGGCTGAAACGTGATTCCCGTTGGTACCCATACGGTGCCCGAGCGTGATGTTGAATGATGC
>JGI24023J19991_10003690_pt1 | contig 10682 bp, 7 predicted proteins | sample Cruoilmetagenom1_FD_19991 | JGI IMG/M metagenome (IMG submission 19991)
TTCCATGTCGAATGCTGATGATGACTCGCGAGGGGATGTGTGGGAAAGTACCAGGCTTGCCGATCGGCGGCCAGGGGCGGCGTCTGGAGCGCCAGGCAGACAGCATTGAGATTCATCGACTGCAGGCCATGAAGGTTGTTTGCACCATTTTCGATGGCTATGGTTGATCCCGCACCGAGAATTTCATCCGCAAGGCACTCCAATTTTACGAGCGACGGCTCACGCACGATCTCTTGTATTCGGTAGTTTCGTACCTGCACGCGGCCATGAATAATCAATGACACGCCCGTGATGTGCGGGTGGTCATGCACGGGGATAGGGGCAAAGCGATTGATGCCGATCAAGGATAAGCGGCATTGGTGATCTTCCAAGAGAGTCTCGCTGAAGACTGAGTTCTGCTTGTCTGGCGTAAAACGGCGGGCTGCCTCAATCAACTCCCTGAAATCCCGGGATTGCTGAAGATCAGCGTAAACCTTCTTGATGTGCGCGGCCAGCGAGTAGATATCGAGTTGCTGGTCAACTGCGTTGTGCAGAGACTCATTGATTCTGAATAGTACTTCGGACGATAGATTCATGAAATTGGTTGTCATCTTTATGGCATACAAAAAAAAGAGTAGATTATGAAAAGGTTGTATGCAAGAAACGAGCCAAAAACTGGCTGATGCAATTAACTTACGCACTTTGCTTCAGGGCCCTCTATTACTGAATGAGCGTTTGCTGTACGCAGCAGATTATCAGCATACGCCCTTCAATGGCGGCTTTGAGTACGAACCAGTCATTCACCGCACCTTTCCAAATAGCCTGTCCCACTCATTGATTGAATGACGGATTGCTCCAGAATGGACATTTGCTCATGCTGATCGATAGACTGCAATCAGCCAACTTGATACCAGAATTTCACTGATGGCAACAGTTCGTGGTAATTTATTCTGGAGCTCTGACAGTGTGACGAACGCTTCCTGGTGACACACCAAATACCCGTTTGAATGCTCTGCAGAATGCTGCTTCGGATTGATAACCCACGTGATCTGCGATAACCGAGAGCGAGTCCGATGTTTCCAGAAGTTGCGCCCGGGCAAGCTGCATACGCCACCGGGTTAGATAATGCATGGCTGAATCGCCTACCAGGTGAGTAAAGCGGGCTGAAAAACCTGAGCGTGACATGCCAACCTCCTTGGCCAACAACGCAACGCTCCACTCTTTTTCAGGCTCGCGGTGGATTGCGGCGAGCGCCCTGCCTACATGCTTATCGCGCAAGGCGGCAAGCCAGCCCTGATCAACATCGGACACAGAGTCTAACCATGATCGAATCGCCTGGATAATGAGGATATCGGCCAAATGTGTGATGACTGTTTCACCACCCGGCCGCAATTCCCTGGCTTCATGCGCGATATAGCGGAGCGTGCTTTGCAGCCAGCTCCCCTCATCATCGGCCAGGGTGTCAATCTGCAACACCCTGGGCAGCAGCGTGATGAGTTGTTGGCCAGCAACATGATCGAAACGTACGACACCGCAGGTCAGGTGGGTTAATTCGCCATCACCACCGTAACGCATGATCTCGTAGCGTTCGCTAACCCGTTCCACTGGAATGTCAAACAGCGGCACAGTCTCATCGCTCGGATGACTGCGGATAGAGTGACCGTTGCCGTGGGGAACAAGGGCGAGACTGCCTTGTTGGAGCAGGTGCGGTTCTTCGCCTTCGACTTCCAGCCAGCAGTGCCCGGTGGTAACGACGTGAAACATCATACATGCCTCAAATGGAGGCATTTCTACGCCCCAGGGCGCTGTTAATTCGGAGCGGCAATAAAAGGTGCCGGTAAGCCGGAGCAGGTGCAGAGTTTCGCCGAGCGGATCAGTGTAGCTCGGAATCTTTGTGCTGGTACGCAACTTCATGGCTTGCACTGTGCCATAAATCTCAATCGATAGTCCAGAGAATTAGACGAATAGTAAAAAATAGTGGACTCTGATTGATTGCGAATGCACATTTTCTCTCGCATACTCTATATACACGATAAGAATAAGTTTCGTTAAACCCACAATCAACCACCATCCGGAGTTGAAATCATGAAAAACTCACCCATACTCGTCATTGGTAAAAATGGTAAAACCGGCAGCCGGGTCAACGAGCGCCTGCAAGCACTGGGGTATACCACCCGTCCGGTTTCCAGATCGACAACCCCGTCATTTGACTGGGAGAAAGCGGAGACATGGCAATCAGCAATCGAAGGCGCTGACTCTGCTTACGTGACCTACCAGCCTGATCTGGCAGTGCCAAATGCAGAACCAGCTATTAGAGAGTTTGTGCGCATAGCCCGCGAAGCCGGATTGAAACACATCGTTATGCTCTCAGGTCGAGGTGAAGAGGGTGCGCAACGCGCTGAGGAAGTGGTCAAATCCAGTGGTATTTCATGGAATATCGTCAGGGCCAGCTGGTTTTGCCAGAACTTTAGTGAAAGCTTCATGTTGGAGGGTATCCTGGCAGGTGAGCTGGTGTTGCCAGCGGGAGACACGCTTGAACCTTTTGTCGATGCTGATGATATCGCTGACGTTGCGGTTGCCGCCTTAACCGAGCCCGGTCATCGCAACAAAGTATTCGAAGTCACCGGCCCTCGTGCGCTGACATTCGCGCAATGCATCAGAGAGATTTCAGGGGCGCTTGGCCGGCCCGTAAAATTCACCAGTGTTCCAGTCGATGTATACATCGATACCTTACGCGAACAAGGTGTGCCGGATGAGATGCGATGGTTATTGCACGAGCTGTTCACTGTTGTCTTTGACGGCAGAAACAGCAAAGTGATGTCCGGAGTTGTAGATGCGCTTGGTCGACCAGCTACGGATTTCAACAGCTATGTGCAGAAGACAGTCGAATCTTGTGTTTGGGCTGCTGAGATGCGGAAGAAACCTGCGTGATGACTTCATCGATCGTTACTGCTCTGTTATGGGCCGCAGCACTCAGCAGCGGTCTTATCGCCGGAATCTATTTTGCCTTTTCGGTATTTATCATGCGGGCATTCGGGGAAATCGAAACATCACACGCTGTCGCCGCAATGAACGCGATCAATGAAACGATACTGCGTTCATTGTTCATGCCGCTTTTCTTCGGCTCGACAATTGTTTCCGTTATTCTGATTATTGTCGCCCTGGCGCATTGGGGCGATACCGGTTCTGGATTAACTTTAATCGCAGGAGCAATTTATTTTGTAGGCATGTTTGTCTGCACCGTGGTAGCAAACGTACCACTTAACAATTTACTCGCGGGAGTGAATGAAGATAGCGCCAATGACGAGGAGGTTTGGTTGCTCTATCTGAAAACCTGGACACTGTGGAATCATCTCCGAACTGTCAGCTCGCTGGTAACTTGCGGACTTGGCATTTGGCTATTGTCTGCCCAGTGAAAACCTGTTCGTCAGCAAATGGAATCAGATGCTAAGACAGATTCGAAAACATCATTTTATGACGACGGTGGGAGGCCTTTTTTCATAGCTGCCATCATTCACCGAAATCAGTGACATGAGCTGATTTAGTGAATTGCTTTGAATCGACTGGAAGGATTGGCACTGCGTATCTGGATAGACGGCCAGACAATAAATACCCACCTCGATGATCTGGCCTGGCAGTTTACTATCGTGTGCCGAATGTGTTCGTTAAATTCTCCCTGAGCGCATGAACTCATCATCCTCTACCGGGCGTTTCAGGGAGCCGGCCGCAATCAGAAATGAGCCAAGGATATTCTCCACCGCCTCCTCTGGCGTGATGTTGTTTTCATCAGCGTATTTTTTCAGTACTTCCTTAAGTTCTGTGTTCATGTCCAATTGAATACCACCAAGTCTATTACGCCATTTGTATCAGTCCTTCCCATAATCTTCTCCATTTTCTAACATTATTTGTTTATTATATGGTTGGTGTAGAAGCCCTGTTGGTGATCGAGTTTCTGTAGATCACAACCATTGGTTGCTTTGAGAGTCTGAGCGAGTACCCGCTACTTGTTTTACAGTATAGACATCAATACTGCTAGCGACTGCCTATTATGCCTTTTCCGCAAGAGGATAAAATTTGTTTTCTTCCATGCGGATACGTTTTTCAAGAAGACCGAAGACTTCTTCCGTCTCCCTTACGAAAGCCTCGCACTCCTTCTGGGTTGAACGTGTGCTGCAGGCATATTTTAGGTAGTTGGAAAAAAGTCGCTTCAATTCATGGCTTCCGCTGAGAAAATTTCTGGCGGTACGCTGGACCGAAGAATCATGATGCGCCAGAAGTTCTTTGTATAAAGTGCCATCTTCCAGAACCAGATGATCAGCCACAGTTTTCGCCAGCTCAGAATAAAGGTTTTCGACTATATGGCTCTTTCTGGCTCGTTCGTCAGGAATCAACAAGGAAAGAACATTCATCAGCTCGCAGATTTCTTCATGCTGCTGTTTCAGTGTTTCAATTGGAATCATTATTACTTCTCCTTCGGCTGACTCGTGACCGATTTCTGCTGCACCAGAAGATCATCACCCATGCCTACTGGGTACGGGCGCATGATCCCGATCAACAGATCCTCGAGGTCATCAAGCGCTTTGATCTCTCTGCCCGGGTCGCCCCCTTCAAACACTGCCTGGCATGCAATGGCGTGATCATGCCAGTGGAGAAGAGCGAGATTGCCTATCAGCTTAAACCGCTGACGAGACGTTACTATGACCGCTTCTATCGCTGTGACTCCTGCAATAAAGTCTACTGGAGAGGCCCTCACTACGAAGAGATGCTACGCAAACTGGATGTGTTGCTGAAAGATGAATGAAACATCAGATTGTCGTACTGCCTCCATACCCAGATGAACTATTGCGAAAAAACCTGGGGGGACTTTATTCAGGAGATGTCTTATCCACATGCCAGCTCGACCGAAGAGACCTTCGGAATCATCTCGCAGTGAGGGCTGACATATGGATTTGTGGATAAGGAGAATACTGTGGGGCAACGANCGGTCGTATAATCAGCGGTTTGAGCAGATGTTGAAGGATACAGCGAACGGCCGGTCAGGAAAATGGAGGTTGACAANATTCTGGATGTGCTGAAAAAGATAGATAGCACTTAAGAAACTCCGAACAATCTGCTCCACGCCTCCCTTACGCCATACATGGAGCATATGTGTCACCAGAGGCTCTCTAACTGAATGCATCCACGATGAGGATGACAAGTGCAATCAGTTCGACCAATGCCACAATCTTCCAGAAAGCCACAGGGTTACGCTCCAGCAGCGGCTGCGTTGATTTTTGCAGCAGACGCTGATTCGGCTTCGCCAGATCCGTTATAAACTCTGACAGCAGTGCGTATCGCTTTTCAGGAAGGGGCTGCAGCGCCCTCTCCAGTGCGGCGTCAATCCATTCGGGAATCATCGGGTTGTGCTCTCTGGCTGGAGTATAGAGATAGCGTTTATTGGCGGCGCGCTCGCTGGAAATTTCTCCATAGGGAAGCTTCCCTGTCAGCATCTCATAGGCGATGACGCCAAGCGAAAAGATGTCAGAACGGTTGGTACCCTGCTCTCCCCTGAAATACTCAGGCGCCGAATAGTTGGCGGTGCCAAGAATATGTGAGTGTTCAACCGGCGTCTTGATCTCTGCGAGCCCTGCGATGCGTGTCGAGCCAAAGTCGATGATCTTCAGCGTGTTGTTGTAATCGATGAGAATGTTATCGGGCTTGAGGTCCTGGTGATACATCTCCAAACGGTGCATGGCGCGAAGGCCACGGGCAATCTGGTCAATGGTCGCACGCATCTGAGCGATACCGGGTTTCGGATTGTCTGCCATCCACTGTTTCAACGTCTGCCCTTCAATGTACTCCACCACGGTATAGAGAAATGTCCGCTGGCGATCTTCATTGCAAACCTTGATCAAATGCGGTGAATCGAGACGTTTGGCAACCCACTCTTCATGCAGGAACAGATCCAGGTAGTTAGGATCATCCTCATAATTGACAGAAGGGGTTTTCAGAACTATCTTGCGGGGTGATGCCGCCAGGGTGTCTTCGGCAAGATAAACCTGACTGCGGCTTGTCGCATTCAACTCACGCAGTATCTTATAGCCATCGATAATTTGGCCGGCGTTGAGGTCCGGCGGGAACGGCAGGCGGGTCAACTGCTCGTAGTATTCACTCTTGTCCGCTTCTGCGAGTGCATCGATTCTGACGACCTGGCAGGTGATGTTATCCGTGCTTTTCGCCTGCTTCGCCGCCTCGATAATCGCTTCAGCCGCCAGCTGCTGATCCTGTGCGTTATCCTCCAATAGCTGCAGCAATTGGTTATCGGCAACAAAGTCATGTACCCCGTCGGTGGTCAGCAGGTAGATATCATGCTCTTGTGCAGGCGTGGAGCGGTAATCGATATCCAGGTTGATATCGATGCCTAGTGCACGGGCAAGGTATTCCCTGTCACGACTGATCCAGACACGGTGATCACGGGTCAACTGCTGTAGCTCACCCTCTCGCTGGCGATAGATGCGGCTGTCGCCGACATGGAACAGATGAGCGGTCTGAGACTTCAACACCAATGCGCTGAAGGTGGTGACCATTCCCCTGGCGTGTTCATACTTCTGCTGTCCCTGGGCGTATAACCAGCGATTGAGCGCCGTCATCACCTTGCTGACAGCGCTCTTGACTGTCCACGACTCAGGGGTGCCGTAGTAGTCATCTAGGAACATGCGCACACTCAGCTGGCTCGCCTCCTTGCCACCGTCACTGCCACTTACGCCATCGGCAATGGCCACCGCGATGCCCTTGCTGACCAGCAGGCCGTCCTCAGGGACAAAAGCGCTGTGAAAATCCTCGTTCTGCGGCTTGATGCCGGCATCAGAGCATTGGCCCAGCGTAACTGCAAGATGACTGCTCACGACTCTCCCCTCACCCCTCTCCCAGAGGGAGAGGGGTAGCCTAAAACCAAAAATCTAAAGCCCAATCTGGCAAAGCAAGAACCAACAAGATGTAGGGCGCATTAAGCGAAGCGCATTGCATCTTTGCATGCGGCGCAATGCCCGTTGGTTATTGCGCCCTACGCCTCGCTAAAACCAGAAATTTAAAACTTATCCTAACTCACATCGATCATCTGCACGGTGCCATCCGGCAGCGTCTCCACCATCTGTCCTTTTGGCTCTTCAAGAAACAGCATAATGAAAAAAAGCACAATACCGGCCGTTGCTCCAATCACCAGGAAGAACAACTGGGTCTCGACAAATGAATTGACCGTTAGAAAGATGACCCCGCCAACATTTCCGTAGGCTCCCGCCATGCCGGCGATCTGTCCGGTCATGCGTCGCTGTATCAGCGGCACCATGGCATAGACTGCGCCTGAACCCGCCTTGGAGAAAATGCCGCCAAGAATGGTTGCCGCAACAACCAGCCACACTGGCCAGCTGGAATCGACACGGCTCAACAGCAGAAAACTCAGGGCAATACCGATAAAAACGATAATCAATGTCCGTCGACGTCCCATCTTATCACTGAAGAGACCACCGGCGGGACGCGCCACCAGGTTGATAACAGGATAGATGCCTGCCAGAACGCCCGCCCACACCTTGTCGAGACCAAACATATCGACGTAGAAGAGCGCCAGCATCGATACAACCGCCAATTCGGTGCCAAAGGTCACCATGTAGGCAAGATCAAGAATCGCCACCTGCTTGAACTTGTAACGCTGCAACTCCGGTACGGGTTCTTTCAAAACATGCGAATTGACGTGCCATATTTTCCACACCTGGACCAGATAGACAACGATCAGGGTCAGGTAGATCGCATAACTCGTGGGACCACTCAGCAGCCCCATTTTCGCCGGTGAGAGCTTCCAGGTCAGGACCCCCAGTGCGAGGAACATAGGTATGTTCATCAACATGTAGAGAAGCAGGTCGCCGCCGCTGGTCACCTCCATGGCGCCCATCTTCTTTGGCTTGAAGTAGGTCGACCCCTTCGGCGTATTGCGCGCACGCCAGTAGAAGAAAAAACCATAGGCTATCGACAACAGGCCGGTGCCAATAATCGCATAGCGCCAGCCATCGTCGCCACCAAAATTAGCGGCAATGAAGGGCAGCAGCATGGCTGCACCTGCCGAACCAAAGTTGCCCCAGCCACCGTATATGCCCTGGGCAATTCCTGTCTGGCGGGCCGGAAACCACTCGGAGATCATGCGAATACCTACAACAAATCCGGCGCCGACAAATCCGGATAGAAACCGCAATAGTGCAAGCTGTTCATAGTCCTGGGCCAATGCAAACAGGATGCTGATGGCGCCGCCCAGGATCAGGATCACGGCATACATGATGCGCGGTCCATAACGGTCGACCAGCATCCCGACCACGATGCGCGCCGGGATGGTCATTGCCACATTGAGAATCAGCAGCACCTTGACCTGCTGGTCATTCAACTCAAGCACCTCACGGATAAAAGGCATCAGCGGCGCATGCGCAAACCACACCATGAAACTGACAAAAAATGCCATCCAGGTGATGTGCAGTGTACGGATCTTATCCAGACTGAAATCGAAAAGCCTGAGTTTTTCATTGGTCATCCTGGTACTCCAAATCGAGAGAAAGATAATTACGGGAAAAGCAATTACCATGCCAATACTGATCTAACACTCTCTTCATGCCACCCCTACCTATTTAAGAAGTGAAAAAAGAGCGACTCTTCCTTTATCTCACCTATTGAAGACAACAAGGATGGAGGTGAAGTGAGTCCAGTATCCCGACATCACATGTACATTTTTAGAACATTAGCATCTGATAATGCACCAATAGTGCACACCATGCCCCCATACCCATCCAATTCGCCCTCCATTCTGCTTGCCTCCAATAATTGGCACGCCATTTGCTTGATTACTTCAATTCATAAATATTTAGTAGCAACACCCTGGAGTTCTATCTAATGAAAGAGAATCTGGTCCTCATCGGCAACGGCATGGCAGGTGTACGCACCCTTGAAGAGGTGCTCAAGCTGGAACCTGAAAAATACAATATTACGGTGTTCGGTGAAGAGCCCTACGGCAACTACAATCGCATCATGCTCTCTCCTGTACTGGCTTCTGAAAAGAGCATCGACGAGATCATGCTCAATGACGAGCAGTGGTACAGCGACAACAACATCACCCTGCACAAAGGCATCAAGGTGAGTGAAATCAACCGCGCCAGACGAGAGGTCATCGGCGAGGATGGAACAACAGCTTCTTATGACCGTCTGATCATTGCCACGGGATCGACTCCTTTCATGCTGCCGATCCCGGGCGCAGACAAATATGGCGTTATCGGCTTCCGCGATATCAGCGATGTCGATACCATGCTGGAAGCCTCCGAACACTACAAAAAAGCCGTTGTTATCGGCGGCGGCCTGCTCGGACTCGAAGCGGCAAACGGTCTCATGAAACAGGGCATGGATGTCACCGTGGTGCATCTGATGGACAGATTGATGGAGCGTCAGCTCGATAAACCCGCCGCAAAGATGTTGCAAAAGTCTCTGCATTCACGTGGCATGAAGTTCCTCATGGAACATGCCACCGAGGAGATCCTCGGAGATGACCGCATCACCGGTCTGCGCTTTAAAGACGGTACGGAGATCGAAGCAGACCTGCTGGTGATGGCTGTCGGCATCAAACCCAATTACTCGCTTGCTCAGGAGTCGGGCCTGCACTGTGAACGCGGCATCGTTGTCAATGACACCATGCAGACTTTCGATCCCCGCATCTATGCCATTGGCGAATGCGTACAGCATCGCGGCGTCGCCTACGGACTGGTTGCACCGCTGTTTGAGCAGGCAAAAGTCGCTGCCAACCACCTTGCGGAACATGGCATTGGGCGTTATGAAGGCACTGTCACCTCGACCAAGCTCAAGGTGACGGGCATCGAGCTATTCTCTGCCGGTGACTTTTGCGGCGATGAACATACCGAGGAGATGGTTTTTCAGGATATTGCCGGCGGCAACTACAAGAAACTGGTGGTGCGCGACAATAAAATTGTCGGCGCCGTCCTCTATGGTGACACCATCGACGGTACCTGGTACTTCCAAATGATGAAGGACGGCACCGACATCTCTGATTTTCGCAACACCATTCTCTTTGGCCAGCATCACCTCGGTGACTCGGGACATGGCGACGAAACCCGCGTTGCCGCGATGGCCGACGATGCTGAGATCTGCGGTTGCAACGGCGTCTGCAAAGGCGACATCGTCAATGCCATCTCCGAGAAAAAACTCTTTACACTGGATGATGTCCGCGCCCACACCAAGGCATCCGCCTCCTGCGGTTCCTGCACAGGGCTGGTCGAATCGCTGCTGGCTCACACGCTTGGTGGTGACTACGAGGACGCACCCAGCAAGAAACCCATGTGCGGCTGCACCGAATATACGCATGATGAAGTGCGTAGCGGTATGATTCAACATAAACTAACAACAATGCCTTCTGTAAGAGACTTCTTCGAGTGGAAAACGCCGGACGGCTGCCCCGCCTGCCGCAACGCGCTGAACTACTACCTGATGTGCGCCTGGCCCGAAGGGTACGAAGATGACAGCCAGTCACGCTTCATCAACGAGAGAGCGCACGGCAACATCCAGAAAGACGGCAGCTACTCGGTGGTGCCACGCATGTTCGGTGGCCTCTGTACTCCTTCGGATCTGCGCGCCATTGCCGATGTCGCCGATAAATACGATGTGCCGGAGATGAAAGTCACCGG
>JGI24023J19991_10003691_pt1 | contig 10680 bp, 10 predicted proteins | sample Cruoilmetagenom1_FD_19991 | JGI IMG/M metagenome (IMG submission 19991)
CTTGGTGTTGAGGCAGATGCATTTGTAAGTGCAGACTTTAAATATCACGACTTTTTTGGAGCCGAAAATAAGTTGCTTATTGCCGACATTGGACATTATGAAAGTGAGCAATTCACAAAAAATCTTTTAGTGGACTATCTTACAAAAAAATTCACTAATTTTGCAGTCATTTTAGCGGAAACGAATACCAATCCAATTTTTAATTACTAAATTATTATGGCCAATAAAAAAGAAGTCAGTGTAGAAGAGAAATTACGCGCATTGTATGATTTACAATTGATAGATTCGCGTATTGATGCAATGCAATTAATGCGAGGTGAATTGCCACTTGAAGTAGAAGATTTAGAAGATGATATTGCTGCTTATGAAACGCGTCTACAAAAATTTGATGAGCAAATTGCGCACGCTGATACAGATATTTCCAATAAAAAATTAGGTATTGATGAGGCAAAAGTACAAATAGCAAAATATACCAAACAACAAGAAAAGGTTCGTAATAATCGTGAGTTTGATTCTCTAACTAAAGAAATTGAATTTCAGGAATTAGAAGTACAACTTTTTGAAAAGCGTATCACTGAAGCTAAAGTTAAAATTGAACAAAAGAAAGAGATTATTAAGCAAACGAAAGAAAAGTTAGCTGAACGAAAAGAACATCTCAAACAGAAAAAAAGTGAGTTAGGTGCGATTGTAAAAGAGACCGAAAAAGAGGAAAAAGTTTTGATGAAAAAATCAAAAGAATATGCTGCGTTAATTGATGATCACCTTATAAATGCTTATAAACGTATTCGTTCAAATGTGCGTAATGGTTTAGCAGTTGTAACGGTTGAAAGAGGAGCTGCAGGTGGATCTTTCTTTACGATTCCTCCACAAAGACAACTTGAAATTGCCGCTCGCAAGAAAATTATTACAGATGAACACAGTGGTCGTATTTTGGTTGATTCAAAATTAGCTGAAGAAGAACAAGAGAAAATTGCTGGTTTGTTAAAATAGAAATAGTTTACAAAATACAAAAAGCGTCAAGTGAAAACTTGACGCTTTTTTTATATAGATAACTGACTTTTTTGAACTAATTGTTTGCTTGTTGAACAAGTTGTACTTTATCCATTCCAACAGTAATTGCTTCCTCATTTAAAGGAATCATATGATGATGTCTTTCAGGTAATGATTTTTCAAGACCTTTATGAATATTCTCCATCTTAACAATCGGGTGAAGTTTAAGGAAAGCTCCCATAATAACCATATTAAAGGTTTTTTTGTTTTTGAGATTCGACGCTTCTTTAGCTCCTTCTATAGTTGCAATACTAATATCTTTTCGTTCAGGATGATGTGAAATTCCATTCGGATCATATAACAGTAATCCTCCTGGTTTTACCATGCTTTCAAATTTATCCATCGATTGTTGGTTTAATACGATAGCTGTGTCATATTCGTTTAGAATGGGTGAACTGATTCGTTCATCACTTAATATTACGCCAACATTAGCAGTTCCGCCACGCATTTCGGGTCCATAAGAAGGCATCCAACTCACTTCTTGGTCTTGCATAATGCCTGAGTATGCCAATATTTTACCCATTGATAAAACACCTTGTCCGCCAAATCCTGCGATAATTATTTCTTCAGTCATTTTTTACTAGTTATAAGTTTGTAAAGTTTTAAAGCTGAAAGTTTTTGACTTTCAGCATTTAATCATTTTTTAATATCTCCTAAAGGGAAATAGGCTAACATATTCTCTTCCAACCATTCATTTGATTTTACGGGACTCATCTTCCATCCAGAGTTACAATTAGAAACAATTTCTACAATAGAAGTTCCTTTTTTATCACGTTGATTTTCAAATGCTTTTTGAATGGCACGTTTTGCTTTGCGCACATATTTTGCCTCGTGTACAGCTTGTCTTGTTGCATAGGCTACTCCTGGTAACGCTGCAACCATTTCGGTAATCTTTAGTGGATATCCCATAGTTTCGACCACACGTCCATAAGGAGATGTTGATGATTTCATTCCTTGTAAAGTTGTTGGTGCCATTTGCCCACCTGTCATTCCATAGATACCATTATTGACAAAAATGATTACAATATTTTCTCCTCGATTACAAGCATGAATCGTTTCAGCAGTACCAATGGCGGCTAAATCTCCATCTCCTTGATACGTAAATACATATTTGTCAGGGAGCACACGCTTGATACCTGTTGCAACAGCAGGCGCACGTCCATGTGCCGCTTGTTGCATATCGACATTCATAAATTCATAGGCTAATACGGAGCAACCTACTGGCGCAACACCAATAGTTTCTTCTCCAATTCCCATTTCTTCGACCACCTCCATGACTAACCTATGGGCAACACCATGACCACATCCTGGACAATAGCTCAATGGTGTGTCGGTCATCAATTCGGTTTTCTTAAAAACGATTTTACCTTTTTTTATTATTTCTTCGGGTGTTATTGTTGCTGTTGACATCTTATCCAATTTTTTTAAGTTCGTTTTCTACCTTTTCCAAGACTTCATCTGGACTCGGAATCATTCCACCCATTCTTCCATAATGGGCTACAGGAGCTTTACCATTAACGGCTAATTTCACATCTTCTATCATTTGTCCTGCATTCATCTCTACGGATAAAAATCCTTTGCTAGTGTTAGCAAGTTTATTTAAAATTTTACTTGGGAAAGGCCATAAAGTTATGGGTCTTAATAAGCCTAATTTAATTCCTTTTACTCTACCTAATTCCACCACCTTTTGACTGATACGAGCACTGGTTCCAAAAGCAACTAAGATATAATCAGCATCCTCACATTGGATGGCTTCATAACGAACCTCATTCTCTTCAATTGTTCTGTATTTTTCTTGAAGATGATGGTTATGTTCTTCTTGTTTTTCAGATTTTAAATTGAGTGAGGTGAGAATGTTACGTTCTCTATCCTTTGTTTTTCCAGTAGTTGCCCATGTGCCATACTTTTTAATAACATCAGTATCGCTAAGGCGTTGTTTTTGATCAGGTAAAAAGACTTTTTCCATCATTTGACCAATGGCTCCATCCGATAAAATCATGGCGGGTGTTCTGTATTTAAAAGCTAGTTCAAAACCTAAATCTACAAAATCTGCCATTTCTTGTACAGTTGAGGGTGCCAAGACAATTATTCGATAATCACCATGACCACCACCTTTTACGGCTTGAAAGTAATCTGCTTGACCAGGTTGAATGGTTCCTAATCCTGGACCACCACGTTGTACATTGGCAATTAAGCATGGTATTTCAGAACCTGCTAAATAAGAGATTCCCTCCAATTTTAAACTGATTCCAGGACTTGAAGAAGAAGTCATCACTTTTTTACCTGCACCAGCAGCACCATGTACCATATGAATAGCTGCTATTTCACTTTCCGCTTGTAAGACGACCATACCCGTACGGTCAACTGGGTTTTCGTGCATTAAGTATTCTATCACCTCAGATTGAGGTGTTATAGGGTAACCAAAATAAGCATCAGCACCAGCTCTAATTGCAGCTTCTGCCATTGCTTCGTTCCCTTTCATTAATTTTACATCTTCCATATTAATGAGTTTTTCAGATTGTTTGTTAAACTTTTTCAGGTTTTAATTGATAGACTGTAATACACATATCAGGACAAACCAAAGCACAAATTTTGCAACCTGTGCAAGCATCATGATTGATTGGAAAAGCAGGATTATATCCTTTTGAATTTACTTTGTCTTGAAGATGTAATACATCTGTTGGACAGGCTACTACACAAAGATTACAGCCTTTACATGCTTCGCTATCTATTGCAACAGCACCTCTTACTTTTGACATTGGATGACAGTTTTAGATTAATATTACGAGGAGTTTCGTAGTGCGAAATTAAGAACAATATCTTGGTTAAAAACTGATAAAAATCAGGGAAATAAGTTTTAAATATTCCAAGATATAATTGAATTGATTATCGGAGATTAGTTATTAAAAATGCGAATTAATAAAGAGCTTTGTGTTTCTTAGGATTGGCTTCATGCATCACTTTGTAGACTGCTTCAAAAATGTCTTCACTACTTTGATTGGAGAAGTAATCACCATCTGTACCATATGCTGGTCTATGTTCTGCTGAACATAATGTTATAGGTTTACTGTCTAAGAATTGATACGCATTTTGAGTGGTTAGTACTTCATTAAGGATGTAAGCTGATGCACCACCAGGTACATCTTCATCTATTATCATTAAGCGATTTGTCTTAGCCACACTCTTTACGATATCGTGATCGATATCAAAAGGCATAATGCTTTGTACGTCAATCACTTCACAATTAATTCCAAATTGTTTTAATTCTAAGGCAGCTTGAACGACTAGCTTTAAAGTAGAACCATAGGATACTAATGTAACATCAGTTCCTTCAAGTAGTGTTTCTACCACACCAATAGGAGTTCTAAATTCACCAAAATTAGTGGGTTGTTTTTCTTTAAGTCGATATCCGTTTAAATTCTCAATTATTAATGCGGGATCATCACTTTCTAGCATCGTGTTAAAAAATCCAGCAGCTTTTGTCATATTTCTTGGAACTAAAATACAGACTCCTTTTAAGAAGTTATTGATTCCGCTCATAGGTGAGCCAGAATGCCAAATACCTTCTAGACGATGTCCGCGTGTTCTAATAATTAAAGGCGCTTTTTGTCTTCCAGCACTACGATAATGTAGGGTTGCTAAATCATCGCTTAAAGTTTGTAAAGCATAGAGTAAATAATCTAAATACTGAATTTCTGCAATGGGTCGAAGTCCACGCATAGCCATCCCGATTCCTTGTCCTGCAATAGTTGCTTCACGAATACCTGTATCAGATACACGTAGTTCCCCAAATTTCTCTTGCATGCCTTCTAAGCCTTGATTCACATCACCAATATAGCCTGTATCTTCGCCAAATATCAGTGTTTCTGGATGCTTGGTGAAAATTTCATTAAAATTATCTCTTAAAATAGTACGAGCATCTACTTCGGGTGGATTTTGATCATAAATAGGTAGTACTTCGTCAATTTTAATTGCCGCATGAGCTGATTGGCTGTATAAATGAGAGCCATAGTTCTCTTTATTGGTAGCTGTATAGTTCGTTATCCAGTTTTGTAATTTAGACTTAGCAGGAAATGATTCCTCAGTTAAATACCTGAGAACTTTACGTGCAAATACCAAATTGGGTTTAATATGGAAATCTTGATCCGCAATAAAATCAGTAATCAATTTGTTAATGAATGGGCCATTTTGAGATTCTTGGGCTACCTCTTTTAAAATACTTAAAATAACAGATTTAGCTTCTAAAATTGGTTTTTTAAAGGCAGCCCAAGCAGTTTTTTGAGCTTGTTTGGTTTCTTTTTTTGCTTCTTTTTCTAGGACTAGTAGTTCTTCTTCGTTTTCAACAAACTGATGTATCGTTCCATTCTCATCTTCTATTTGATAGTTTAATATCCATTCTCGCATTTTAGTATTGCAATCAATACTTTTTTCATAAGCTAAACGCCCAGTATTTTTATAGCGTTCATGAGAACCCGAAGTTGAATGACCAATGGGTTGCGTTAAATCGGTAACATGAATGATGACGGGGATATGTTCTTCTCTAGCAATTCTACCCGCTTTTTCGAAAGTTTCTACTAGCGCAGGATAATCATAGCCTTTAACTTTAAAGATTTCGAAGCCATTTGTTCCTTCTTCTCTTTGAAAGCCTTTTAAAATTTCAGAGATATTTTCTTTAGTTGTTTGATATTTTGCTGGAACAGAAATTCCGTATTCATCATCCCATATACTCATTACCATAGGTACTTGTAGTACACCAGCTGCATTAATGGTTTCCCAAAAAAGTCCTTCGCTTGTACTCGCATTGCCAATGGTTCCCCAAGCTACTTCATTTCCTTTATTAGTGAAATTAGTGAAATTCTCTAATCCATCAACTTCTCTATAAATTTTTGAAGCTTGAGCCAAACCTAAAAGTCGTGGCATTTGACCCGCAGTACAAGAGATATCAGCACTAGAATTCTTTTGTTCCATTAGGTTTTTCCAAGAACCGTCTTCATGTAAAGAATGTGTTGCAAAATGATTATTCATTTGTCGACCACCTGATTCGGGAGAATGTTCTATATCTGTATGTCCGTATACACCAGCAAAAAGTTGTTGTGGAGTTAAAGCCTCAATAGCCATCATAAATGTCTGATCACGATAATATCCAGAGCGGAAATCTCCATTTTTAAAAGCTTTAGCCATTGCAATTTGAGGCACTTCTTTACCACCTCCAAATATACCAAACCCACCACGACCCATTAAGACCTCTTTACGGCCTAATAAGCTACATTCTCTACTGATAACAGCTAATTTATAATCGGCTAATACTTCTTTTTTGAAATCATTAAAAGAAAGTTGTTGTTGTGTAGTCATGTAGAGTTTTTTAGAATTTTTGTAGTTTGGCAAATATACGGAAAAGCATTTACTATAATGCAAAAAGCAAAGAACCCTTTTACGTGAGTAAAAGGGTTCTTTTATAAGTAAGAGATTTGTTTAATTTATTTCACTTTCGCTACAATAGCCTTAAAAGCTTCTGGATGGTTCATCGCTAAATCAGCTAAAACCTTACGGTTTAAGTCGATATTGTTTGCTTTGACTTTCCCCATAAACTGAGAATAAGACATTCCATGCATGCGAGCTCCTGCGTTAATACGTTGGATCCACAATCCACGGAAGGTTCTTTTTTTGTTTTTACGGTCTCTGTATGCATATTGCATTCCTTTTTCAACCGCATTTTTGGCTACAGTCCAAACGTTTTTTCTACGTCCGAAATAACCTTTAGCTTGCTTCATAATCCGTTTTCTACGGGCTCTTGAAGCTACTGAATTTACTGATCTTGGCATAATTTTAATTGTTTTTTGTAGTAGGCGATTAATATTATATTAATTCTTGTTTTTTGCGCTACTCCATGGTTACTAATTAATCCTTTGTTTGAACTATTTTAAGTTCAACATCTGTTTAATACTGGCTTCGTCTGATTTNTGAACTAGTCCAGAGTGTGTTAATTTAAGCTTGCGTTTTTTTGATTTTTTAGTCAAAATATGACTTTTAAATGCATGCTTTCTTTTTAATTTTCCGGTACCTGTTAGCTTAAAACGCTTTTTAGCACTAGATTTCGTTTTTTGTTTTGGCATTGCTCTCTTCTTTTATAATCCTTACTTATATTGTTATTTTTTCTTCTTTGGTTGTAGGAATATGCTCATCCGTTTTCCCATTAACTTTGGCATTTCTTCTAATTTGCCGTATTCTTCTAAATCTTGAGCTAATCTTAATAATAAAATTTCACCTTGATCTTTAAAGATTATTGACCGTCCTTTAAAAAACACATATGCCTTTACTTTTGCACCTTCTTCAAGGAATTTAATAGCATGTTTTTTCTTAAATTCGTAATCATGATCATCTGTATTTGGACCAAATCTAATTTCCTTCACAACTACTTTTACAGCATTTGCTTTCTGTGCTTTTTCTCTTTTCTTTTGTTCGTAAAGGAATTTTTTGTAATCGATAATTTTGCAGACAGGAGGTTTTGCATTTGGAGAAATTTCGACTAAGTCTAGTTCTTGCTCTCTTGCAATGGCACGTGCTTTATTGGTAGCATAAACACCAATTTCTACATTTTCTCCCACTAATCGAACTTCCATAGCTCGAATGTGCTCATTTATTCGGTGTTGATCCTCTTTAATAACCCGACCGGGTCCTCTTTTTTTTCGTCTTCGTATTGCGATAATTATTCTATTTAGTTAATTAAAATTTTTCAATTGAGTTATTTATTTCCTCTTTTAAAGTTTTGATAAATGAATTGATTGTATCAACTCCTAAATCACCTTCTTTATGTTTCCTCACAGAAACTGTGCCATCTCTTTCTTCATTTTCACCGACAATGACCATATAAGGAATTTTCTTGATCTCAGCATCTCTAATCTTACGTCCAGTCTTTTCACTACGGTCGTCTATGAGCGCGCGAATATCCGAATTTTCTAACAAATCTAAAACTTTTTTAGCATAATTCTGATATTTATCGCTAATTGGCAGTATAATAACTTGTTCCATGGCTAACCAAAGAGGAAAGTTTCCACCCGTATGTTCTAATAAGATAGCAATAAAACGTTCCATAGAGCCGAATGGAGCTCTGTGAATCATCACGGGTCTATGTAGTTCATTATCCGAACCTTTGTAATTTAAGTCAAAACGTTCTGGAAGATTATAATCTACCTGAATAGTTCCTAATTGCCAAGTGCGTCCGAGTGCATCTTTGACCATAAAATCTAGTTTAGGACCATAGAACGCTGCTTCACCATACTCAATATTAGTTTCTAGACCTTTTTCTTTTGTTGCCTCTATAATGGCAGTTTCTGCTTTTTCCCAATTTTCATCACTCCCAATATATTTTTCTGAGTTATTAGGGTCACGCAATGATATCTGGGCGTTAAAATCTTCAAAACCAAGTGTTTTAAACACGTATAGTACTATGTCAATAACTGCAATAAATTCATCATTCAATTGTTCAGGTGTACAAAAGATATGAGCATCATCTTGTGTGAATCCACGAACCCTTGTTAAACCATGTAATTCACCACTCTGCTCATAACGGTAAACGGTGCCAAATTCTGCAAAACGAATAGGTAAATCTTTGTATGAATAGGGTTTGTTGTTATATATTTCACAATGATGTGGACAGTTCATAGGTTTTAATAAAAACTCTTCACCTTTTTTAGGTGTATGAATTGGTTGAAAACTATCTTCACCATATTTTTCATAATGTCCAGAAGTCACATAAAGTTCTTTTTGACCTATATGAGGTGTGATTACCATTTCATAGCCTGCTTTCTTTTGGACTTTCTTTAAGAACTGTTCCAACGTGTCGCGTAATGCGGCACCTTTTGGCAACCAAAGAGGTAAGCCTTGTCCCACTTTGTTTGAAAATGTAAATAGTTCTAGCTCTTTGCCTAATTTTCTATGATCTCTTTTTTTAGCTTCTTCAAGTAATGCTAGATACTCTGTAAGTAACTTTTGTTTAGGAAATGAAATTCCATAAAGACGTGTAAGTTGTGGTTTATTTTCGTCTCCACGCCAATAAGCACCTGCTATACTCATTAATTTTACCGCCTTGATAATTCCTGTATTGGGTATATGTCCACCACGACATAAGTCCGTAAAGTCATCATGATCACAAAAGGTAATTTCCCCATCTTCTAAATTTTCTATTAATTCAATTTTAAAGGGATTGTTTTCTTTTTTGTATAGAGATAAAGCTTCGGATTTAGAAACCTCACGGATTTTAAATTCATGTTTTCCTCGTGCAATTTCTAACATTTTATCCTCAATACGTTTGAAATCTTTATCTGAAATTGTTTCACTACCAAAATCAATATCATAATAAAAGCCACTATCTATTGCAGGACCAATGGTTAGTTTCGCTTCTGGATAAAACTTTAAAACAGCTTGCGCCATGATATGAGCCGAAGAATGCCAAAAAGCTTTTTTACCCTCTTTATTTTCGAATGTGTAAAGTATCAAATCTCCATCTTCCGATAAAGGAGTAGCAGTCTCAATTGTTTTTCCATTAAAATTTGCAGAAATAATTGAACGTGCTAAACCACTGCTTATGCTATAAGCCACATCCATAGGAGTAATTCCTCCTTCATATTCACGACTACTTCCGTCAGGAAAGGTAATTGTTATCATATCAATATATATAAGTATAAGTTTGCAAAGATATTAATAAACATTTTTTACGCAATACATAAGAAGTATTAGTTTTTAAAAATGTTTCTAGGGATAAGTTATATGCGTTTTGTTCTATTATAGAATATTTTTTAAAAAATATTTTCAAGTTAAAGAATTGAAAATCATCAACCTAAATAATCTTTAAAAATAATCTTTCAAAAAAGGTGTTTTTACCCTTGTCCATTAACAAATAGTTTTTACTTTTGCCACCGCTTTAGGGGGGATATGATGATTGATTTTATTTAGGAAAAATTTATTTCTAAAAAATAAGCAGAAAAAGCATTGCGAGTTTAAAAAATAGTTTTACATTTGCACCCGCTTTGAAAGAGAGCAAAGAATACGTTCATTGAGAAACATTGTTTAAGTACAGGGATTATCATTTTTAAGTTGATGATATTAGAATGTACTTATAAGATACAATTGACAGCATAAACTTGAGTAAGGAAAACAAGGAAATTTAATAATTTCCGTCAATTTTTTTAGAGATATTTTAAGGACTTTACATTGTACGTTTATCATTTATGATAGACAATTAAAGACACTACAATGAAGAGTTTGATCCTGGCTCAGGATGAACGCTAGCGACAGGCTTAACACATGCAAGTCGAGGGGTAACATTGGTGCTTGCACCAGATGACGACCGGCGCACGGGTGCGTAACGCGTGTACAATCTACCTATTACAGAGGGATAGCCCAGAGAAATTTGGATTAATACCTCATAGTATTATTGAGTGGCATCATTTAATAATTAAAACTCCGGTGGTAATAGATGAGTACGCGTCTTATTAGTTAGTTGGTGAGGTAACTGCTCACCAAGACATCGATAAGTAGGGGTCCTGAGAGGGAGATCCCCCACACTGGTACTGAGACACGGACCAGACTCCTACGGGAGGCAGCAGTGAGGAATATTGGGCAATGGAGGCA
>JGI24023J19991_10003692_pt1 | contig 10680 bp, 16 predicted proteins | sample Cruoilmetagenom1_FD_19991 | JGI IMG/M metagenome (IMG submission 19991)
AATTCTGGTTTAACCCAATTTAAGGGTTCTAGACTATCAGATGGAACCTGCTAGTCTAGAACCTCAATTAAATACTCTGGTTTTGCCACAATGAATCAAACGAATAGTCATATCTTTGAAGTCTCTCTGGAAGATTTTGAGCAACAGGTGATAGAGGCTTCACGGCAACGCCCCATTCTCGTTGACCTTTGGGCAGAGTGGTGCCCTCCCTGTGTAGTTATAGCACCGGTGCTGGAGCAAGTTATCCGGGATGCCCACGGCGAAATTGCCCTGGCCAAGCTGGAAGTTGATGAGGGAAAGAATATGAAAATCGCCGGGCGCTATCAGGTGCGTGGCTTCCCGACGATTTTGCTAATCTACCAGGGAGAGGAAAAAGGTCGTTTTAGTGGCGCCAAACCACGGGCCTTTATCGAGCAGTTTATCGATGAGAATCTTGCCGGATAGAGCGGCTTTAGCTGCCTGAATCGACGTAGAAGAGCAGCAGGGGTAAGGTCAACCAGACTATACCTTTCACCAGGAAAAACAGCGCGCCCAACCAGCCTAGTCGCTTTAACCAGACACCCATTTCATGCTTGTGCTGTGATTGATTAATATACATCTGAACCTCCATAATCATTCAGCTCTGGGCTGTATATCGGTCAGAAGTAAGGGCATTTTAGAAAAATTTGAACTGCGTCACAATTTTTAACGTATAAACAATAAGGCTATATACATAAAATAACATAAATATCATATAGTTATCATATAATGCCTCCAATTTATGCTGACATCAGATTCGAGAAATAGCTATACCACACCAACAGTGAAAGCCCGGCAATGCCCAGATCGGTCCACAACGCGCGTTGCAGGCGGTCTTTTTCGCCGCCCTGTTTCGCGCTCATCAAGACCCGGCTCATGAGGGCATCCAGCAGCAATACCATAAAGACAATAGGGGCCAGGGCGGGAAACAACAGGGTCGGGAACACGGCCCAGCCCTCATAGATAGCCTCGGCGCCTGACGCCGGCCTTAAAATCATCATACTAATCGCCGCGGTGCCCAGCATTAGTCGCAATGGGCCAAGGCCGGCAAGATATTTTAATACGTTATTCATGGTTCGCTCCCGAAACTAATGAAGTTTAGGCTGAAAATTTACCGCCACGGTGTTTTGTTCCTGCGCCTCATTGAAAACCAGATCGAGTGAGACATTGTCGCCCTGTTCACTCGCCACCACCTTGCGCATTTCGGGATAACGGTTGGCCAGATAGGCGCAGGTTGCGGCGATCAGGCCTTCTTCATTCTGTTGCATGGCTGTTAACAGTTGTATGGCAACAAACTGGGCGCGTTGCACGGGATTGGGTTCATCGATCGTCTCCCCGGCCAATTCAATTCCTTCAGACATATCCTCATCCATTTTCTCCAGAAAACGACGCTGGTGACCGGGTAAGCGAATATTGCGATCATATTCAATCAGCGGGGCGCCATTCATTTCTATATATAACTTTTCACTCATTAATCATGTATCCTGCTTTAATTACGACTTCTTCTTTGCTGCCTGTTGTTGCAAAAATTCTTCGATGACGGAAACGGGTACGGCGCCAATTTGCTGGACGGTCAATTTTCCTGTCGGGGAATATATCAAAAAGGTCGGCGTACCCACCCAGTTTTCACCGGTCGCATCATAAAACAGATCGGCCACATCCTGGGGCTCACCAATGATGTTGGGGAAACTTAGTTTATGTTCTTTGACAAAGGCCCGGGCGTCATTCCTGTTTGCCTGACCATCCAGGGATATCCCCAGCATCATAGCATCATTGTTTTTATGCTTCTGATGAAATTGTTCATAGTGCGAGGCCTCCTTATTGCAAACAAGGCAGTCCGATGCCCAGATCATCACAATCGTCCACTTACCTTTACCGGTATATTGTTCAATACTGACGGGCTTGCCATCAAATTCCTGTAAGGCTTTAGCATGCAGACTGCCAAACGGTATCAGTAACCCCAGTAGCAGGACAGACCCGCAAAGATTTTTGATTATCGGCATGAGCTTTCTCTCCAGTGCATCGGGCTGATTGTACCGTATCGGTGGCAAAATTCGAGATTAACATTCACTGAGACTCCTGTTTACGGACATAAGTTCCTGACTTGTTCACCGGGGAACGCGGTTTTCTGACATGACTTTTGCTATGCTCATAACTGTTTTTCAACCAGGGCGGTGCACTGATGCAACTTTTTTTCATGCGACACGGCCAGACCAATTACAACCTGCTTGGCCTGTGTAATGCAGACCCCACACGGGATGTCCACCTGACCGATGCAGGCAGGCGACAGGCACAAAAGGCAGCAGAAAAATTAAAAGATAAAAAACTGGATCTGATTCTGGTCTCTGAATTACCCCGCACCCAACAAACCGCCGGGATTGTGAATCAATATCATCATACTGAAATCCATATCCATCCAGCCATCAATGACATTCGCTCCGGTTTTGAGGACAGGCCGGTCGAAGAATACCAGTCGGCGATTGCTTCGGATCGTCTGCACAGCAAGTTTAATGATGGTGAATCCCTGCTGGAGCACAAGCAACGCATCATCGGCTTTCTCTCATGCTTGCAGCAACAGCCCTTTGATTCCATACTGGTGATAGCCCATGAAGAAACCTTGCGGGTCGTCACCGCTTATTTTAAAGACCTGCCGGATGAAAGCATGCTCGACCTGCATTTTAAAAACTGTGAAATACTAAATTTTCACCTGCCATAAACTGACCACCCCTTACCTGCCACTATGCCATGGATGGTTTTTCCGGAAGCCTTTATTGTCGGAATGCTGGTCACGATTCTGCTTGTGATGCGAGCCGAGTGAGGCTATACCTTTAATGATCACTGGTATCGCAACGGCACACAACCGGCTTTTTATATAGTAAATAATCCATGTCCCGCCACCATTACTTTTTGATTAGTATTTTTTTCTTCCAGAATACTCTTCTGTGGGCAGAGCAAACCTCTGATAGCCCCGATGCAACGACTCAGCAGCAACTTGTTCTGGCCCCCACCAGCCATATCTATTCCCCCTACCTGGCCGATCAAAAACGGGTAACGTTTGGTTTGCAATTACTATACGTAGCCGATACCGATATACCCGACACCGGTTCTGAGCGTTTTGCTCTGCGCATGGGGGGACGGCTGGAGTTATTTCAGTGGCAGAGTGAATCCGATCCGCAACAACGCTTACAGGCCAACATTGAAGTGGGGTTTCGTGGTCACTTCGATACCAGCCGGTCACAGGACAATATCGGTTGGGATGGCAACTATGGCCTGTTGTTCAGTTATCGTGCTAATCCCATCCTTGCCTGGCGCTTTGGTCTCTATCATACGTCCAGTCATATTGGAGATGAATATGCCGAGCGTACCGGCCGCAAGCGAATCAGCTATACCCGGGAAGAGGTCCTGGCCGGAATGCAGATTAACCTCAACCCGCAATGGCAATATTATCTGGAAGCCGGGTATGGCTATAACACCAATGATAAACCCTTACAGGATTTCAAACGTGCGCAAACCGGCATCCAGTTTCAACAAAGCCGTTTTTCATCAAGCAAACGACTCGGTTGGTATGCCGGCCTGGACCTTTCATCTTACGAAGAGCGCGACTGGGACATCAACAAGGCCTTGCAGCTTGGCTTTGCCTTTGCGGCAGCCCCCCACACCTGGCGGCTGGCACTGGATTATTATGACGGGCAATCTGTGATTAGTGAATTCTTCCAGCATCATGAGCGTTACGTCGGTCTCGGCTTGTATCTGGATATTTAGGCCGGGCAAGCTTGCCAGTTGCGAACAGGCAGGATATGTTGCCGGGTAAACCCTTCTCTCTTAATGAAACAGGAAATGTTGATGTCAGAAACCGTATTTGCCAGCCCCGAAGAAGCCGAAGATGCCTTTTACCAGGCATTCGAAACAGCCAATCTGGAGGCCATGATGGGCGTCTGGCTGGACGCCGATTATGTGGAATGTATCCACCCCATGAGTGACCGTTTGATGGGCTTTGATGCAATACGGGCCAGCTGGCAGGAGATTTTCATGAACAATACTGAAATCCTGTTTGAAACCATCGAAACCCGCCAGATCAAACACGATAATCTGGCCATCCATGTCGTGAATGAAAAACTGAAAATTAAAGACAATCAGCAAGCACAGATTCTGGCCACCAACATCTATGAAAAAACCCTCACCGGCTGGCGCATGATCCTGCATCACGCCTCACCGGCCCCCCATCAGACGTCCGATACGGCCAAGCCGACCGTCCACTAAACAAAGCCTTCATTTAACCCGCAAACGGCACCAAGCGCCCAGGCGGCCTTTGCCTTAGTAAAATAATCGGTTTAAAGCTGACCTGTTGCGTCACATTGTGACTTGCTACGTCACCTGCGTGAAATCACATCCGCGCCGTGACGGCCATCACATGAAAACCATCCCCCTAAACCATTGATTTGATTGAGTTCACATTGTTGATGTGAACTCAATCACAGTTGGCATGTGAGATGCAACTCAATCCCTGAAAAGAACGGTTAGGAGTTCTGACAAAGGCAAGCCCCACTGAAAAGTCGGGCACGCAAAGTCACCGGTCTAAGGGGTTTTTACCCTATGACAGCGGGACCGCCGGAACTCTACAGGCACATGCAGTACTCCTGACCTTTTGCCCTCAAGGGCGGAAAATAAGGAGTACGACTGTGAAAATTGAACACGCTTGCACAATACAAAACCGTCTTTCAATCCTGTTCGCTGGATGGCTGACACTCATCTTGATTCTCATCGGCAGTGCCCTCAACACCCCGGTTGCAGCGGCGACCGCGAACGGTTCCTATCACATGATCCTGAATGGTCGTTCGTATCACATGGATAAAGCCCCCAACGGCCAAAAACTCAACGAGAATAATTTTGGCTCCGGTGTGCAGTACGAATTCAGCCGTCAACTGGGTAGTAAATGGATCCCGTTCGCAACCGGTTCGGCCTTCACGGATTCTTTCAACAACCTTTCCTATTACGTCGGTGGTGGCGAATCACGACGTTTTTTCTTGAAGCGAGGTTGGCATGCCGATGTGGGCTACGTAGGTTTTATGATGGCCCGCAAGGACATAGGTAACTATAAACCCTTCCCTGGTGTCCTGCCTGTCGCCTCGCTGGGTACCCGTAATATCTCGCTCAACATGACCTATGTTCCAAATGTAAGGGAAGGTTTTGCCGAGCTGATTTTCTTCCAGTTAAAAATTGCCACGCCAGATTGGTAATTTCTGCACCGATTTATTTGCCGCAAGCGTATTTCCCCGCCATCTTTGGCGGGGTTTTTTTATCTGTAGAAATATTTATTTCCTGCGCCAAAACAGTTAAAGCCGCGCCAGTAAAATCGATTTGATTTCTGCATCGGTTAAGACGATCGGATTGGTTTTCATACTGCTGCCCCTGGAATGAGCCACGACATGATCGAGTCCCTCTTGTTTAACACCGTATACACCCAGACGAGATAATTGCATATGTCCGGTCCAGTCATGTAACAGATCAATCAGGGCCGCCCAGGCCACTTCCGGTTGCCGAAAATGCTGCTGACAGAGGATTTCCCCCACTCTGGCGTAACGCACCAGAGCCGGGTTATCGGGTTCCCGCTCGCGCATAGCCCGGATATTAACCGCGCTTGCCTCGGCCACCAGGGTACCGCACACCACCCCATGGGGGATGGGATAAAAGGCCCCCAGGGGAGAGGCCAGGCCATGCACCGAACCCAGCCCGCACTGCGCCAGGGTGATGCCGGACAATAACGCCGCATAGGCCATTTTCGCCCTGCTTGCACCGCTTTCGGCCGGTTGTTCATACCACGCCAACAGGCTGTCGCGAACTTTACGCAGGCCGCTGATGGCCAGNGCATCGGTAAAGGGGTTGGCCTTGAGCGAGACATAGGACTCCATCAACTGGGTCAGGNCATCCATGCCATTGGCGGCGATCAGGGCCGGTGGGCAACTGGCCAANAGCTGNGGGTCCAGCACGGCATATTCGGCCACCAGCTTGTCATCCCGAAAGGACTTTTTGAAGCCGTCCTTGCCATGGATACTCAACACGGCATTCTTGGTGGCCTCACTGCCCGTCCCGGCCGTGGTGGGGACGGCGATCAGGGGCACGGCCGGACCCTCGTATGGCAATTCCGGTCCCACGCCTTCCAGATAGTCCATCACACTCCGACCGACCCGCAGCAATCCGGCGATGGCCTTGGCGGCATCCAGCGCACTGCCGCCGCCAATGGCAATCACCACATCGATATGTTTCCCGGCAAAGGCCTCGACCTGGCGATCCACCAGCTCGGGTGAGGGCTCACCACTGATCTGACACTGGTGCAAGGCCAACCCCTGACCGACCATGGCCTTCTGCAAACCGGTCCAGTGCTCACTTTCGATAAACGATTTGCCACCGCTCACCACCAGCGCGGTCTTGCCAAACCGGCGGGCCAGTCCCGGCAGCTTGCGAATCGCCCCGTCACCAAACTCTATGCGGGGTAAACGGGCAATGGAAAAATCCGCCATCATGTGTAACTAAACCTTTGGAAACAAGCCGTAATAGGGCACACCCTGGCGGGATTCGGCCATCCAGTCGGCCACGGTATCGCGCCAGGCCAGATAATGGGCCGTTTTCTTGTGGGCCGCCGCATCGGCCGCCGAGGCATAGGCCTCATACAAAACGAAACGGGCAGGGTCGTCGGCCGATTGCAGTACATCAAAGCGGACATTACCCGGTTCCTGCACCGAGGCCTCGTGGTTCAGACGGCACGCCTCGATAAAATCGACAATGTTTTCTGCTTTCGCATGGATATGAACGATAGTGACCTGCATGCTTTGCTCCCTTTTGTTGATTTCAATCCGCTTCAAGAGTAGGCAGTATAACAACATGCTCGGGCCGTTAACTCGCCCATCTGCCAGCTCACTTGCCGCCTTATAAAAACATTCAATACCTAATCGCTTCTCATTATCAGGAAAATAGGGTTAAATTGGCGACAAAGAGTGATGAGACCCACACTTTTGCTGTATATATCGGGGTTTATATGGTTATACTGCCGACTCGGTATACATTAACATACTTAATATAAGGGTTTAATTATGCGCAGGTTTAAACTCACAATCGGCTTTTTGGCCGGCACGTTGCTGATTGTCAATTCAACGGTCAACGCCGTCGCGAATGATGACAACACCATTCGTTGGGCAGGTTGTGGTATCACCAAAAAGGCCTTCATGGCGGAACTCGCCAAGGGGTATGAAAAGAAGACCGGCGTCAAGGTATTACTGGCGGGGGGTGGCGCCACACGCGGCATTCGCGATACATCTACAATGAAAATCGATATGGGGGGCAGTTGCCGGATGAGCCTGCCGGAAACCAATCGCTCCGAACTGTATGCCAGTCTGCACCCGGTGGCCTGGGATGCCCTGGCCATCATTGTGCACAAGTCCAACCCGCTCAAAAACCTCTCGACCAGGCAAATCAAGGACATCTATAACGGCAANATTTCCAATTGGAAAGAACTTGGTGGTAAAGATGGCCNAATCAAATTGTATGCCCGTCAGGGTAATATCTCCGGTGTCGGCTATGCCATTCGCCAGTATATATTCAAAGATGGCGGCATGGAGTTTCGTACCAGGTACAAGGTGAGATCCTCCGGCCCGCTGGAAAAGGCCGTGGAGAAAGATCCATTGGCCATGGGAATTACCGGAATCAGTAGTGCCCGCAAGCGTAACGTCAAGGTCATTGAATTCGACGGCAAGCAACCTACCATGGACAATCTGATGGCGGGCAAATACCAGCTTTACCGTCCACTCTATCTGGTTACCAGTCCAAAGCCTTCGAAAAAGGTCAAGGAGTTTATCTCTTTTGCCATGTCACGGGATGGTCGCAAGATTATTCGTGATAACCAGACGGTACCCTATAGAGATGCACCGAACCTGATGTCGAAGATGCTCGTATACGGTTTTGATGTAAAATAAAACCATACGGTCCTGCCCAACTTTATAAAAAAGCAGCTTGTATAAAGCTGCTTTTTTTTGCCTGCCAGATCAGTTTTTACTGATTATCGGTTTGGCTGTTCAAGGCATCATCGACAAAGCCAAGCTTCTTATGCGTCACATCACAAAAAGGCTTGCTCCGTGATCCTCCGCAACGACATAGTGCAGCCTTGTTGCGCACGGCTTTGGACTGACCATCCGGTCCAATAATCGTCATCGGCCCCTTGGCCACCAACATGCCATTGGGACGGCAACTGATAATCAGGGGGCTATGTGCTTCCAGCACCTCATCACGACTGTTATCGACCTTACAGCAGTCCTTGAAGCCTGCCTCGACATGGCTGCCGTCACACAGCGGTTTGGATTTCGATGCGCCGCAACGACAGAGCATGGCCTTGCCATCATGTTCCACCAATTGGCCGATGGTGTCATAGACGCAGAAATCACCCTCGACCTGCAATGGTCCATTTTCAAGAATGGTAATAATATTTTTTGTGCCCATTCAGTTCACACCCTGTACCCATCGCTTTAATAAATGATTCAGCATCAGCATCAATACATCGGCCCCCACTGAACTACCAACCAGCAACCCGTACAGGGAGATCCTGCTATGGGCGACTAACCGCGCCAGGTATTTTTCACCATGAAGTCTCGAAGACACGAACTATTCAGTTTATAGCTTTTATATTGTTACAAATCAATTTGTTCGCGTCTTCGAGGCTTCGTGCTTATGCGTTTTTATTCAATCCGGCAAGCCTCATCAAACGCGAGACGTGGACCACGCGCATGGAGTTTGTCCCTGACCCCATAGCCAAAGGCACAGATAAAGATGGATTTGATTTTACCATCGGAGAAAAAGGCGGCATCGAGTTTTTCGAAATCCACCCCGGACATGGGCCCGGCATCCAGTCCCAGGCTGCGGATGGCCATCATCAGGTACGCGCCCTGCAGGCTGCTGTTCAAAAATGCCGAGTGACGGATCTTGTCCGGCTTGCCCTCAAACCAGGACTTTGCATCAGTATGGGGGAAGAGTCTTGGCAAGTGCTCATAAAACTCCAGGTCCATGGCGATAATCGCCACCGCCGCCGCGCTCATGGATTTATCGACATTGCCTTCGGCCAGACAAGGCTTGAGTTTCGCCTTCGCGGCATCAGACTTAACAAACACCAGCCGTGCCGGACAGGAATTGGCCGCAGTCGGTCCCATTTTCATGAGATCGTAGATCTGCCGGATTTGCTCATCACTGACGGCCTTGTCCTGCCAGTAACTGAAACTGCGCGCCTCACGGAATAATGTATCCAGGGCCTGTGCATCGAGAGACTTGCTCATGGTGTTAATACCTTTTTTATATGAAATCAAGCGCGATAATATCGTAATCAGCCAAACACTCAACCACGCGTTTAACGGGGTTTTGCTGACAAATACCGGAACAACACACTACAATGCGGCTATCACCATGCGCCATAATGTAAATCAACAAACGCAGAAAGGAGCCACATGTTCCCACTCCACGATGACAACCCGACCCGCAGCTTCCCCTTTATCACTATCCTGTTAATCGTTGCCTGTGTACTGATCTTCATGTGGCAATTGTCGTTGGGTAAACATGGCCAGGCAGCCGTATACATCTTCGGCGCCACCCCGGCCTTGATCTTCGGCTTTAAATCACTGCCCCCCGAAGCCGCCCTTATCCCGGCCTGGACAACCGCCTTCACCTCCATGTTCCTACACGGCGGCTGGATGCACTTGCTTGGCAACATGCTCTACCTATGGATCTTCGGCAACAACATCGAAGATGCCATGGGCAAAAAACGCTTCATCGTCTTCTACCTCCTCTGCGGCCTCGCCGCCCTGTTCGCCAACGCCCTGCCCGACCCTCACTCCACCATCCCCATGATCGGCGCCAGCGGCGCCATCTCCGGTGTGCTTGGTGCCTACCTGTTACTCTTCCCCCACGCACGGGTGCTGGTCGCCATCCCGTTTGGCATCTTCATCCACACCACCCGACTCGCGGCCGGTTGGGTACTGGGTTTCTGGTTTGTGTTGCAGATCATTAATTCCATGCTCACTGCCGGGCAACAGGGTGGAGGGGTTGCCTGGGGGGCGCACATTGGCGGCTTTGTGGCGGGGATGGTGTTGATACCGTTTTTTAAACGGCGGGATGTAAGGATGTTTACGGCGAGACGATCGTAGTTTCCACTGTCATTGCACCCACGGGCATAAACGAGGAGCGGTTTTTGCGACGCAGCAAACTCAATAAGTTCCTTCTCCCTCAGGGAGAAGGTTAGGATGAGGGGTGATATTAATTATTTGGAATCGCTAGGGCGATGCTGGATCTTAAATCCGTTCTCGGACGGACAGCCGAGTTCATTTTCTTTGTACGGACAAAGAAAACTGAACCAAAAGAAAACCGCTCCAGAGATGGCGCAAACATGTTGTGATGTTTGGCTTTCTTGATGAGGTCCACAGACGGGCCATCCTTGGCCCGGCTGTGAACCGGCATCATCCCTGATGCCCCTAATTATATTTTTTAAGAAAGCCAAACACCACAACGCGCCATCGAGGGGATTGATCCTCATTCAACGTAAGAGTAGTCTTGAATTTCATATCATTAAACTTTTAAAGATTCGATGGATTAGACTTTTCTAATGTATCACTTACGAGAGCCCGGCTGATG
>JGI24023J19991_10003693_pt1 | contig 10678 bp, 8 predicted proteins | sample Cruoilmetagenom1_FD_19991 | JGI IMG/M metagenome (IMG submission 19991)
TATATATACAGTGACTCATCGGAGAGCTACTATGCCTACATACGATTATAAATGTGAAAAATGTGGAAAAACTTTCGAATATTTCCAGTCAATGTCAGATGAACCCCTGACGGTCTGCCAGGAATGTAACGGATCTTTAAAAAGACTGATAGGTGGAGGACTTGGAATAATATTTAAGGGAAGTGGTTTTTATGTAACAGATAATAAAAGTAAAAACAGTAATACCTCAACTTTAAAAACTAACAAATTGGAAAAATCTACAATATCAGATTCTGTTCCTGCAAAAAAAACTGAAACAAAAAAAGAACCTGTAAAAACACCGTAGGGGCGAACGGCCGTTCGCCCCTACGGTTTGAAATATATCCGCTCAGTTTTTTCTGCTGCCTCTTTAAGAAGTTTTTCTCCTTCCAGCATAATAAATGAGTTCTTTAATTTATTGGATTCAGGTTTTAATAAGGGATGTGTTGGAGAAAAAATAGTGCAGCAATCTTCAAAGGGAAGAATTGAAGTTTCATATGTGTCTATGGATATAGCTGTTTTTATTATATCTTCCTTATCCATCCCAATAAGAGGACGAAAAACAGGTAATTCTGTTTCGCTTCCATTATATCTAATACTCTCAACTGTTTGGCTTGCAACCTGACTAAGAGATTCCCCTGTTACAAGGCAAATACTTTCTCTTTCTTTTGATATCATCTCTGCAATTTTTACCATACCTGCACGCATTAGCAAGGTAACTTCTTCCTCTTTTGCCTTTTGTTTAAGCAGAAGTTGAAAATCTGTAAATGGAACTACAAAAAGGCTTAATCCTGAGAGGTACGGGGCAATTTTACTTGCTAGAACTTTAACTTTATCCAATGCCTCATCGGAAGTATAAGGATAAGCATGAAAATAGATTGCATCCATCCTGAGACCTCTCCTGGCCATTAAATAACCTGCAACTGGTGAATCGATTCCACCGGAAAGAAGAAGCATCCCTTTTGCTGCACTGCCAACAGGAAGCCCTCCTGTTCCTTTTTCCTGTGCTCCGTAAATATAAGCCAGATTTCTTATTTCTATATTAATTATCCAACTGGGTTTATGAACATTAACTTTTAGGGAAGGAAGCTGTTCAAGAAGATATTCCCCTACTAAAGCAGAAATTTCGTATGAAGTATATTCAAAACCTTTATCTGCACGACGTGACTCAATTTTAAATGTCCCGGAAGGATATTTTTCTACAAGTTCTTTTGCAAAACTCAAAGCAGCATTTTTTATATCTGTAATATTTTTTTCAACTCTTACAGCCCTGGAGAAACTTACAAGCCCGGGAGTTGTAGAAAGTGCATATTTAATGTTTTCAATATCATCATCCTCGGATTCCAGAAAGAATCTTCCCCTTTGTATAGTTATTTTTGAGGGTGAATGAAGTTTTTTCTTAATATTAAATCTTAATTGTTTTTCAAAACTTTTTCTATTTCCCTTTTTTAGTGAAATTTCACCTATTTTAATAAGATAAAAATTTTTCATAACTCTCTCCTGGAAATTATTTGTGATACTTTCTTAAATTAGAGATATTCTTTTTTAAAATAGTGCAGAATTCCAGTATTTCAATTTCTGTACTTGACCATCCAAGTGAAATTCTAATAGAACCTGATGCATCATTTTCAGAAACTCCTGATTCTTTTAGAACTCTAATTTGTTTCTTACGATTCCTTGATGAACAGGCAGATCCAGTTGATATTTGAATACCTTCATCACTAAGAATCCTTACAAGAACTTCTCCTGGTATGGGAGAAACTGAAATACTTATTATGTAGGGTGAATAGGATGATTCCTTAGTGTTCTTTTCATCAAAGAGTAGTTTTACACCCTTTGTTGTTGATAGTTCTTTAATAAGTACAGATTTTAAATATTTAATATTTTGAAAATTATACTGTATTTTTTCTAGACTTAATTCCATAGCTTTTGAAAAAGCTATTATTCCTGATACGTTTTCAGTTCCTGGCCTAATCGAAAATTCCTGACCTCCACCTGGTGAAAGTACTTCAATAGGTTTTTTTAGGAATAACAGACCTATTCCTTTAGGGCCGCCAATCTTATGAGCACTGAAAGAAGCAGAATCTATATTTAATTTGGCTGGGTTAAAAAATATTTTACCCAGCGCCTGAACCGCATCTGTATGTATATGAACCCGTCTTCCGTTTTTCTTTTCAAAATTTCTTACTACAGTAACAATATCTTTAATTGGCTGGATGGCTCCGGTTTCATTATTTACTGTCATAATCGAAATAAAGCTTGTATTGCTTTTTAGTAATTTATTTAAATTTTCCGGATCAATTATTCCATCTGAAGAAGGTTTTACCAGATCAATTTCATAGCCAAAATTTTTAAGATTTGTTATATATTCGTAAATTGAAGGATGTTCAATTGCTGAAAGAATTAAATGAGCTCCAGGTTTCTTTAAAAAAAGTGAAGATAATATAATATTATTGGATTCTGTTCCCCCTGATGTAAAAATTAGCTGTTCAGGTTTAGTTTCCAAAAGTTTTGCACAAACTTTTCTGCTTGATTCAATTTGAATTTTTGTATTTTTGCCTGTGGAATGAATTGCTGAAGGATTTCCCTGAAATTGTAAAAGACTATTGGATATTAAAGCGGGTATTTCAGGGTGTATGGGTGCAGTAGCTGCCCAGTCAAAATAAATTGATTTCATAATTGGATAATAAGCAAAGTACGTATTCATTTCAATGGAGTTTTGTATTTTTATATAAAGCATTCCCCTCTTTTGCTTGGAGGATTTTGCGATGTTTCTTGAATTGGTCTGTTTTTGGCTTTTTTCACCAGTCTATGGTCAATATATTAGATAAGAAGTATTATTAAAGTAGAAAATGAGTCTCAGTGCAAAAAGCTTCTTGCAATATGACTATATAATGTGTAATGTATATACTATGAAAGAAAAAACATGTTGTTCCGGTATAATAATTGAATCTTACGCAGAAAAACTTAAGGTTTGCGGCCATCCTTTAAGACTAAAAATTTTGTGTCTTATTGAAAACGAGGATGCCTGTGTAACCGAGCTTTGGACATGCCTGAATCAGTCCCAGCCAGTTATATCCCAGCATCTTGCAGTATTGAAAGACAAAGATATTGTTGCTTCTGAGGTTAAAGGAAATAAAAGATATTATTCCATTTTGGATCCCTTTATAAAGGTATTAATAAAGGATATGCTCAAGTAGAATTGATTTGAAACAGCATATCTTTACCATTGGTACTAAAAAAACTATTCTAAAGTTCCTCTCTTTATCAGATTTGATGTCTTTTAATTATAAAACGGTATTAGCAGCTTTTGACACAAATACAAGAAAACTTTTCCCGGACAATATCCCTGTAGAAGAGATTGTTCTGGATCCTGGTGAAATAACTAAAAATTGGGAAAGTGTAGGCAATATTATATCAAAAGCCATTGAAATTGGTGCTGCAAGAGATTCACTCTTTGTTGGCGTTGGTGGTGGGGTAGTTTGTGATATAGCTGCCTTTGCAGGTTCTATTTATATGAGAGGTGCTGAAGTTGTACTTATCCCAACAACACTTCTTGCCATGGCAGATGCAGCTTTAGGTGGTAAAACAGGGATTGATTTTAAAGGCTATAAAAACATGATTGGTACATTTTTCCCTGCTGAGGAAGTGAGAATATGTATAGATCTACTGGATACTCTACCTGAAAGAGAGTATATGAGCGGTCTTGCTGAAATTATAAAACATGGATTACTAAGAGATACAGAAATTCTTAAGATTTTAAATAATAATTACAAAGAAGTTTTATCAAGGGATCATAATATTTTAACAGAACTTGTTGAACGTTCTATTAAGGTTAAAGCATGGTATGTTGAACAGGATTCTATAGAATCAGGAATTAGAACTCATCTTAATTTGGGTCATACATTTGGGCATGCACTTGAATCTGTTTCTAACTTTGAAGGGTTTTCCCATGGTGAAGCAGTTATCTGGGGCATAGTTAAGGCTCTTAAGACAGGTGTTAAAATGGGAGTTACAGACCAATCATGGTTAACTCAGGTTTTATCTCTTGTAGATAAGTATTCCTATAATCTTGAAACACCTGAAAAAATATCTACTGGTGCAATAATAGATGCAATAAAAAAGGATAAAAAAAAGAAGGGGAGTTCGGTGCAATTTGTTCTGCAGAAAGAGCAGGGTAGGACTTTTCTTTCTCCAGTGGATGATGAGTTATTATTAAAAGTTTTAAATTCGTAAAATTACTTACCTTTAGTTTAATTTTTGGCTGTCCCCTCTATTACGAACACCCTCAAGAGGTGTCCGTACTAAAGGTCGCGCTTTCCAGGGGTCCCGTCCGGACAATCCGGACCGCTTCGCGCCCTTACAATCCCTGACAGGTTTAATAACTAATTGTTTTGATTGTTTGGTTTTTCTTAAAATTAGTTCAAAAAATGATTAAAATATGGTAAAGTAGCAAAGTTACTAAGTATAAAACCGCCAAATATTGGGTTTTATTGTTGTACATCGGAAAAGATCAGGATTATAAAAAATGGATAAAAAAAAGCTTTCTGAACGTGACATTATTACACAGTTTATTATACCAGCAATTAAAAAAGCCGGATGGTCTATTGAAAAACAGGTTCGTGAAGAAGTCTTTTTTACTGACGGCCGCATCTATGTAAAAAGAAATAAAACTGCCAGAGGTGAAAGAAAACGGGCTGATATTATTCTCTATTATAAGCCTAATATTCCCATAGCTATTATTGAAGCAAAGGATAACAAGTATTCACTTGGATCCGGAATGCAGCAGGGACTTAATTATGCTGAGATTCTGGATATACCTGTAGTTTTCAGTTCTAATGGAGATGGATTTCTTGAACACGACAAATCCGGATCATCTTCACAGGTAGAAAGAGAGCTTAGCCTGGATTCTTTTCCTTCACCCCAGGAGATTTGGGGAAAATACAAGCTATATAAAGGGATCGTCACAGAGGAACAGGAAAACATATCTTCCTTTGACTATTTCTTTGATGGATCCGGTAGAAAACCCCGCTACTACCAGCAAGTTGCTATTAACAGAACAGTCGAAGCCATTGCAAAGGGGCAGGAAAGGATTCTTCTTGTAATGTCGACTGGTACTGGAAAGACTTATACTGCCTTTCAAATAATACACCGACTTTGGAAAAGCGGAACAAAAAAGAGAATACTCTTTCTTGCGGACCGTAATGCCCTGATTGACCAGACGAAGAGAGGTGATTTTAAGCATTTTAAAGATAAAATGACAGTTATCCGGAAAAAGGTTATAGATAAAGCATTTGAAATATATCTGGCTTTGTATCAGGGTCTTACGAATTATGATGAAGACAATGATGCTTATAGAGAGTTTAGTTCTGAGTTTTTTGACCTGATAGTAATTGATGAGTGCCATAGGGGAAGTGCTGCTGAAGATAGTGCCTGGAGAAGTATTCTTGAATACTTTTCATCGGCAACACACATCGGTTTAACAGCAACACCCAAGGAAACTGATGAAGTATCTAATATCGAGTACTTTGGAACACCACTGTATACATATTCCCTTAAACAGGGGATAGATGACGGTTTTTTGGCTCCCTACAAGGTTCTTCGAGTAGGTATTAATGTTGATCTGGAAGGCTGGAGACCAGATGATGGTGTTCGTGATAAAGATGGGGATTACGTCGTAGATAGAGTTTACAATACAAAAGACTATGACAGGAATCTTGTTATAGATGAAAGAACAAAGGCTGTTGCATCGAGAATAACTGATTTCTTAAAGAAAACAAGCCCTTATGATAAGACAATTGTTTTTTGTATAGATATTGAACATGCGGAACGTATGCGACAGGCACTGGCAAATGCTAATTCTGAAGAGGTTCAAAAATCCCATAAGTATATCATGAGAATAACTGGTGATGAGATAATTGGAAAACGGGAACTTGATAACTTTACCAATCCGGAAGAAATTTACCCGGTAATTGCTACAACTTCTAAACTGATGACTACCGGAATTGATGCACAGACCTGTAAACTGATAGTGCTGGATTCCAATATAGCTTCCATGACAGAATTTAAGCAGATAATTGGTCGGGGAACCAGGATAAACGAAGAGTTCGATAAACATTTCTTTACAATAATGGATTTTAGAAATGTGACTGATCTTTTTGCAGATCCCGATTTTGATGGTGATCCGGTTATGGTTAAAGAGGTGACCGGGGATGAAGAGATATCGGATGAAGACATTTACCCGGAAGATGAAGTTATTATTGATGAAGAGACCGGTGAAGAAATCGATTTTGATAACAATGATTCCGAGGAAGATGAAGGTCCCACTATTATTGAGGGTGGAGATATTGACGATGGTCCAAAAGGGAAAATCTATGTGGCCGGGGTGGATGTTTCAATACTTAATGAAAGAATACAGCACTTAGATGCAAATGGTAAATTGATTACTGAAAGCTTAAAGGAATATACAAAAAAAGGACTTCTAAAGGAGTTCAGAAGCCTTCAGGATTTTCTATCAAAATGGACTCTGGCAGATAAAAAGAAAACATTGATAGAAGAGCTGGAAAAACATGGTGTTATCCTGGAAAACCTGATGGAGGAGGTTAAAAAAGATCTGGACATATTTGATTTGATCTGTCATGTAGCCTGGGATATGCCGGCATTAACCCGTAAAGAAAGATCAAATGAAGTAAAGAAGAGGAACTATTTTACTAAGTATGGTGAGCAGGCAAGAAATATAATGAATGCACTTTTGGATAAGTATGCCAGTGAAGGAATTGAAGATATTGAAGAGCTTTCAGTATTGAAGGTTGATCCCTTTCCTGAATTGGGGACTCCTGCAGAGATTATTAAAATATTTGGTGGCAAGGAAAACTACCTTAAAGCTATTCGAGAACTTGAACTTGAAATTTACAAGGTGGCAGCATAGATGAAGAACATCGGAAATATAATAAAATCCTTACAAAATATAATGCGGAAAGATCAGGGTGTATCCGGTGATGCACAAAGAATTGAGCAGTTAGGCTGGTTGATAACACTTAAAATAATTGATGATAAAGATACAGAACTTGACCTGATTCAGGATGATTATATCTCCCCCATCCCTTCGGAACTTCAATGGCGAAACTGGGCTGCAGATTCGGAAGGGATAACAGGTGATGAGCTAAAAGTATTTATCGATCAAAAACTTTTTCCGGGACTAAATAATCTTGATGTATCCAATGGAAGCAAACGGGCTTTAATTATTCGTGAGATTTTTGAAGGCACCAACAACTATATGAAAAACGGCACCATTATCCGGCAGGTATTAAACCAGTTAAATCAGATCGATTTTAATGTCTCCGAAGACCGGCATCTTTTTGGCGATATATATGAAAGTATACTTAGGGATCTGCAAAGTGCCGGAAATTATGGTGAGTTTTATACCCCAAGAGCCATTACCGAATTTATGACAGAAACTATTAACCCCAGATTAGGCGAGAAGGTACTAGACCCTGCCTGTGGAACAGGGGGATTTTTAACCAGTGCGATTGAAAATATTCGTAAGCAGGATGTAAAGGGTGTTGATGATTTAAAAACCCTGGAAGAGACAATTCATGGTATGGAATTTAAACCCCTTCCTTTTATGCTTGCGGTAACGAATCTGATTCTTCATGATATTGAAGTACCAACCATAGACTACACAGACAGTCTGAACCGTGAATATACCAGCATTGGTGCAAAAGACCGTGTTGATGTAATTCTAGCCAATCCCCCCTTCGGTGCTTCAGTTGCCGATGGTGTGCAGACTAATTTCCCACTGAATTACAGGACCACTGAAAGTGCTGATCTTTTTCTACTTCTAATGATTCGCTATCTTAAGGATGGAGGTCGGTCAGCTATAGTACTTCCTGATGGATCTCTTACAGGAGATGGTGTTAAATCTAGAATAAGACAGCATTGGCTTGAAACATGTAACCTACATACTATTATACGTTTACCAAATTCGGTCTTTCAGCCATATGCCAGTGTTGCAACAAACCTGCTGTTTTTTACAAAAGGTGAACCTACTAAAGAGATCTGGTACTGGGAACATAAGCTACCGGAAGGGGTAAAAGCATATTCCAAAACCAAACCGATAAGAAAGAGTGAATTTGAAGGCTTGACACAATGGTGGAACAAACGGGAAGAGAACGAACTGGCCTGGAAGGTTCCGATCGAGGCATTAGAGCAAAACAGTTTTAATCTGGATATTAAGAATCCACATATTGCAGAGGAAGAGAATAGTTATACCAGCAATGAACTTTTGACTATGCTTCATAATTCGTTTAGGAAGAGTGATGAATTGTTGGGTAAACTAAGAAAGGAGTTGCAGTGATGGTAAAGCACCCACAATCTTTAAATAAAGAGAAGCAATTTTCAAAAATACTGCAGCAAATACAGCAGTCACAACAGAGAGCTTATCAGCATGTTAATAATCTACTTGTGGAGATGTATTGGGATATTGGTAAATATATTTCACAACATGTAGAACAGGAGGGCTGGGGAAAAGGTGTAATATTGGAACTTGCCAGCTATATTAAAACCAGGGATCCTGAATTAAAAGGATTTGGTGATAAAAATTTATGGCGGATGAAACAATTTTATGAAATATATCAGGAGGATAAAAAACTCGCCACACTGTGGCGAGAATTATCCTGGAGCCATAATCGGCGTATTATGAGTTTAAAAACATCAGAAGAAAGGGAATTTTACCTTTTATTGTGCAATCAACAAAAATATTCCGTTAGAGAATTGGAACGGTTAATCAAAAGTGGAACCTATGAACGTACCATGCTGGCGGATCAGAAGAGTTCAGATATTATCAGACAACTCCCGCAAAATGTTGAAAATATATTTAAGGATAGTTATATTTTTGAGTTTCTAAATTTGCCAACACCTTACAGGGAAAAAGACTTGCAACAGGCTTTAATTGTATCTTTAAAGGATTTTATTCTGGAACTGGGTATTGGTTTTAGCTTTATCGGACAGGAATATCGTTTACAAGTGGGTACTGATGATTTTTTTGTCGATCTTTTGTTTTTTCACCGGCAACTGCAATGCCTGGTGGCATTTGAATTAAAAAATGACAAATTCAAACCTGATCATCTGGGGCAGCTGGAATTCTATCTCGAAGCTTTAGACAGGGATGTCAAATTTGACTTTGAAAATCCCAGTATTGGTATTTTGCTCTGCCGTGAAAAAAATGATGAAGTGGTAAAATATGCACTTAATCGTTCCCTTAGTCCTGCAATTATTGCAGATTATGAAACCAAACTGATTCCAAAACAGTTATTGCAAAAAAAATTGAATGAAATTTATGCTTTGCTGGAAGGGCAGAAGGGCGAAGATGCTTAATACTATAAAAATTAGTGATTTTCTCCACTCTCTTTTAATCTTTGAAGAGCAGTCAGAGTTAATTGAAAAATACAGTGATATTCCTACCAATTTACCATATTTTCCTGAAAATAAGGATGAGTATAAGGTTTGGAGAAAGGAAAATTGATTGATGATCTATAAATCTATTGGTGAATTATGTGATATAAAAAAAGGTGAAACAGGAATTATGAAATCTGTAGCAGGGGAATATCCACTTGTTACTACTGGCCCTACCAGAAAAAGTTGTAATACATATCAGTTCGATACTGAAGCAGTTTGTATACCTTTGGTCTCATCTACTGGCCATGGTCATAAATCACTAAACTATGTGCATTATCAGTCTGGTAAATTTGCACTTGGAACAATCTTAGCTGCTGTTATTCCAAGAAACAAAGCAGAGCTTTCGGCCGAATATTTACAAAGATATTTATTCTTTTTTAAAGATCAAAAAATTGTCACTTTAATGAGCGGCGCTGCCAATGTTACTCTTTCTATTAAAAATATTGCTAAAATTGAAGTACCTGTTCCGCCATTGGATGAGCAAAAAGACTTTATAAAACTATTTGGAAATATCGAAACTCATAGTTTACATCTCCAAGCTGAATTTTATAACCAATCTTCCTACCTTACCCAACTTAGACAGGCTATCTTGCAGGAAGCTATTGAAGGGAAACTGACTGTTGACTGGCGGAAAGAAAATCCTGTTATAAAGGGCGATCCTGATTTTGATGCTGAGGCTTTGCTTGAGAAGATAAAGATTGAAAAAGAAAAGTTGATTGCTGAGGGGAAGATAAAGAAGCAGAAGGTACTTGCACCGATTAAACAGGAGAAAGTGCCGTTTGAACTGCCGGAAGGATGGGTTTGGACAAGATTGGGTGAGATTACAGATCTAATAACAAAAGGCTCATCTCCAAGTTGGCAAGGTATTCAATATGTAGAAAATGATATTGGGATAAGGTTTATTACAAGTAAAAACGTTGGCTCTTACTCATTAGATTTTTCAAAAGAAACTTTTGTTGAAAAACGATTTAATGAAATACAACCAAGATCAACATTACTAAAGGGTGATATATTAACAAATATTGTAGGGGCTTCAATTGGAAGAACAGCTCTTTATGATATTGATGATTTGGCAAATATCAATCAGGCCGTATGTATATTAAGATATACTCATAATCATATTTTAAAACTATTCTTTCTTCATTGGATGAACTCAAAATGGTTAATAGATAAAATGCATCAAGATGAGTTTTCTCCTGGTCGG
>JGI24023J19991_10003695_pt1 | contig 10670 bp, 10 predicted proteins | sample Cruoilmetagenom1_FD_19991 | JGI IMG/M metagenome (IMG submission 19991)
CTATTAAATGAAATAGGTTACAAATATTGGACTGTTGATTCGAAAAAATCTATAGATTATGGAAAAGAAGCTTTAGAACTAGCAGAAAAGTTATCTTACTCTAATGGAATTGCAAAAGCAAAAAGAATTTTAGGAGTGGCTTACTGGACGCTAGGAAAACCTAAATTAGCCTTAGAATATTTGACAGAAGCCCAAAAAGAATACGAAGAAATAAATGATGAAGAAGGTGAGGCAAATTGTTTAATGAATACCGGAATGGTTTATGCTGATTTAGATGATTATAACAAAGCTTTGGATATATATGACAGATCAATTGAAAAATTTACTAAATTAAATTTAAAGGGTAGGATAGCTACAACTTTCTCAAAGATTGGTACAGTTTTTATTCAACAAAATAAACTACAAGAAGCAAAAGAATACCTGACCAATGCTTTGAATATGCATTCGGAAAATAATTTTACATATGGTATAGGTGAAGCGCATAATAGATTAGGTAGTTTATTTCTTCTTGAAGGTGAATTAGAACAAGCTGACTATCATATTAAGAAAGCCATAATAATAAGTAAAAGTATTGACGATGAAGATGGGTATATTGGTGGCTTAATCCTATTTGGAAAATTATTGAGATTGCGTAATGATTTTAATGAAGCTGAAATTAATTTGAATTTAGCATTAAATAAAGCCACTAAAAAACAGTTAAGAAAATATAAATTAGATACCTACAGAGAATTGAAGATTCTAAAAAAAAATCAAGGAGATTTAAATGAATCATTGACTTATTATGACAAATTTATTGCACTAAAAGATTCTATTTATAATATTGATAAATCTAAACAAATTGCGGCGCTGGAATTTAGTAATGAATTAAAAAATAAAGACAAGAAAGTAATACTTTTACAGGAAAAAGAACGGTCAAACACTATCATTAAATGGAGTTTATTTGGTGGTATCATAGGTCTTACAATTATAAGTCTCTTAGTAATTAATGGTTTTAGACTACGAGCTGTTAGAAATAAAGAATTTACCAAACGTAGGCAAGAATTACTTGTTTCAAAAGAAGAGTTGGCAAAAACTGCTCTTGAAAATGCGCACCTCAAACAGCAAGAATTGCAACAAGAATTAGATTTTAAAAACAAAGAATTAACTTCTTACGCACTTAACTTTGTACAAAAAAATGAATTGCTAAGGCAATTACAAGAAAAAGTAAATTTTGTAAAAAATGCTACTCCAAAAGAACAAAGTAAACTTATTGTTGAATTAGGAAGAACAATTAAGCAATATGTAAACATCGATAGAGACTGGGAAGATTTTAAACGATTTTTTGAAGAAGTACATGTAGATTTTCATAAGAAACTTCAAGACAAACACCCGAATCTTAGTTCTAATGATTTAAAAATATGTACGCTTACACGTTTAAATCTGAACATCAAAGAAACAGCAAGTATTTTAGGAATATCACCGGAAAGTGCTAAAACAGCACGTTATAGGCTTCGAAAAAAACTACATCTTGATCCTGAAGATGAACTTTTCAGCTACTTTTTACAACTTGAGAAAGCTTAAATTACTTTTTTTATCATCTTTTTTAAATAGATTCTCTTAAAATTTAACATTTTTTAAAATACTGTTTTTCAGTATTTTAAATATAGCTGTCTACCTCTTGTTTACTGAAAATTAACAGCTCTTTTTTTCTTGTCTACCTAAAGTATCATTACCGACCACTTAGAGTCTACATCATTTATTTTTAAACACTTAAGAACCCTAATACTTTTGTCGCTCAAAATACTACGAACACTTAAAACAAATAATATGTGTCAAATATGTAATATTAATGTAGAACAAGCGGAAGCATTTGCAAGTACTATGTTAGATACTTTTAATAAAGCTTCATTGTCAGTTATGATATCTATAGGTCATAGAGCAGAGCTCTTTGATTTATTAAGTGAATCGGGAGAAATTACATCGCGAGAATTCGCAAGTAAAAATCATTTAAACGAGCGCTATGTAAGAGAATGGTTGGCGGCGATGACTGTTGGTAAGATTGTAAATTACAATTCCAAAAACAAAACATATGTATTACCTGCAGAACACTCCGCTTTTTTGACGAAGGTGGCGGGTAGTGATAATTTTGCAACCCTGTTTCAATACATTCCAGTAATGGCAAATGTTGAAGACGAATTGCTTGAATGTTTTAAAAATGGGGGTGGAGTGGCTTATGATAAGTTTGAGAGATTCCATAAGGTGATGGCTGAAGACAGTGGTCAGAATTTTAAAAGTAACCTTATTACTGAAATGATTCCATTAATCAATGGAATAGTTGAAAAACTCGAGAAAGGAATTAATGTGCTAGACATCGGTTGTGGTAGTGGAAATGCTGTCAATACCTTAGCAAAAGTTTTTCCAAATAGTACTTTTATAGGTATCGATTTTTGCATTGAGCCCATAGAACAAGCGATAAGAGATTCTAAGATGCTAAAATTGGACAATGCAACTTTCCTGAAGATGGATGCAGCTGACCTTGATTTCTACAACAAGTTTGATCTAATTACCACTTTTGATGCAATTCACGACCAAGGTTTTCCCGATAAGGTATTGAAGAATATTTATAATAATCTAAATAATGGGGGAACCTATTTAATGATGGATATAGATGCCTCATCAAACTTAGAAGAGAACTTAGAACATCCTTTAGGAGCATCATTATATTCAATATCTACTGCACATTGTATGACGGTTTCATTAGCTCAAGGCGGAATGGGGCTTGGTACCATGTGGGGAAGGCAAAAAGCACAACAAATGTTGAAAGAAGCAGGTTTTAAATCTACAGTTCTTAAACGTATTGAAAAGGATATTATGAACGCTTACTATATATCAATAAAACAATAAATATTAAAAAATGAGAACAAAAAAGATAGAAGACCGATTAACCTTAAAAAGTATTTGGTTAAGAAGAAGAGAGAATTTAAAACAGAAGTTAAACAATCAAAAAATACTATAATATGAAAGATTTATTGGCAAGTTTACCAACGCCACTTGAAATAATTACTGACCCTATTACATTGATAGTGGTGGCAATATATGGCGCTCTAATGATTTGGGAATCAGTTTTCCCGGCCAGAGAACTACCTAAAATGAAATTCTGGAGGTTTAGAGGTGTGATTTTCTTCTTAGCTTACATAATACTTACTACCTATATTCCATTAGTATGGGATGATTTTTTTGCATCTTATCAACTAATGAACCTTAGTTCTTTTAGTTTATTTACACAAGTTGTTTTGGGAATATTTCTATTTGAATTGGTACAATACGGTTGGCATATAAGTATGCATAAATCCGATTTTTTATTTAGAGTATCTCACCAAATGCATCATAGTTCTGAAAGATTAGATGTGCCTAGTGCTTTTGTGTTTAGTGTAAATGATATGATAGGACTTTCATTGGTAGGCTCAGTTAGTTTCGCATTAGTAATGGGGTTATCTCCACAGGCAATCACGATAATTATACTAACACTAACTTTCTTGGGCATTTTTCAGCATGCTAATATTAATACTCCTAGATGGTTAGGATATATAGTGCAGCGACCAGAGAGCCATACAATACACCATGCAAGAGGGATACACAAATATAACTATACCGATTTACCCATTATAGATATGATCTTTGGAACCTTCAAGAATCCGAAGAACTATGAACATAAGACTGGTTATTATGAAGGGGCATCTTCTAAAATTACTGAGATGTTATTGTTTAAGGATATAACAAAAGAAAAATCATGAAGCTTGCAGGTAAATTAAAAAATCATGAAGCGAATAGCACTAATGTAGTTTGGAAATATTCATTAGATGCTCATGATAGCAGTGCATCTGAAACTAACTATACAAGAGGGCAAAAAATAATAATTGCAATTGCTTGTATTGGTTTCTTTCCAGGGATTTATCTATTGGGGCAACTCGTTATAAATTGGATAGGATAAAATTAAATAACTATTTATAAATTAAAAATTCACAAACATTAAATTTTTATATCATGAAAAAAGTATCAATTATTTTAATAGCAGTGGGTATGGCAAGTTTCTGTTTCGCTCAAAATTATTCCTCAAATTTTGACCTATCAAAGTTTAAGGGTTTCAGCACTGACTATTCTAATTCCGAATATCTTAATGAAGTGCAAAATAGTCTTACACCCAACCAAGTCAGGTTCCTTGAGAATATTGTCTCGAACGGGGATGTTACCAAATCAAAGAAATTTGATGGAAGCAAAGGCGAAGAGCTCGAAGTGACCTTCAAGTCAGATTATGGCTACGTTGTTGCATCATACGATGACCAAGGAAAGCTTATAATGGCCGTAGAAAGGTGCAAGGATTTTGCTTTGCCCGGGTCAACGAGTCTTGCAATAGTCAAGCAATATCCAAATTGGAGTATTGTGAAAAGTAGGTATTCTATATTATACACTAGGGGTAACCGAACAATGAAGAACTTCAAGGTAAAGATAAAGAAGGAAAACCAAAAAAAGTGGATAAGAATCGATATGTCAGGCAACATTCTATAAATACCATAGTCTAAAATACAAAAACGTTTTTCAGTAATTGAGAGTATTAAAGCATATAATTTGTAGAATCTAGCAGAATCTTAACAATATGAATACAAAATTAGTAATGGCATCAAGTGCAGTTATTTTGGGAATTACGGGAATACTATTGACCTTTATTCCTGGCGAAATATTAAGTCATCTTAGTATTGAAGCAAATAAGACCGCTCTGTTACTGATGCAAATTCTCGGAGCATTTTATTTCGCTTTTGCCATGCTTAATTGGATGACAAGGACTAGTTTAATAGGTGGAATTTATAACCGCCCAATAGCCATTGCTAATTTTATTCATTTTTTAATAGCTGGGCTTGCCTTAATCAAAGGGATAATTTATAACCCCAGTATCTCTTATACAATTTGGACAGCAGGAATATTTTATTGTGCATTCGGTATTTCCTTTGGAAAAATGTTATTTAGGCACCCATTAAACGAAACGAAATAGATTGAATAAAAGAAAATCTCGCTGCCAACAATGTATAAAGGGTATTAAATCGCCCTAACCCTAAACGTTTCATTTAATTTACAAAATGAATGAATTAGTAAAACATAAAAGTTGATGGAAACGGAATTGGAAATGGTTAACCATTTTGGTGGGACTGTTTTCAATAATTATTTACATAATCTCGACTTCTGACTAGATATGGAATCAGAGGGTCCTTGGTTCGAGCCCAAGAGGAGGAGCAAAAAGAGAAGAGCAGCCATATGGCTGCTCTTCTCTTTTTTCATTTGCACTCAATTTGCACTCACGAAGTTAAAATCATAGTATTTGCTCTTTATAAATTTTATTCTAATTCTTCCTTACACTTATATTCCCCAACGCAATCCAAGAGAAATTCTACTTCTATCTTTGAATTGCCCAAATAGTTTTGTTCTATTTCCATAAAAAACAGTGCTTTTTAAAAATAGTTGGGTATTGGTATTCATCCAATAGCTTAGCTGAGGTCTAATATAACCATCACCATGATTAGCACTATGGACCCAAATAGTTTCGGCTTTAAAGTTGTCATTTAACATCTCTCTAGAAATTAATAAAGAAGTATTGGTTTCAAATGTATCTCGGTTAAAAGGAGAAATATCATCTGTAATGAGATCACTAAATAGCTGTGCACTAATTATATTTTCTCCTTTTATATAATCTATACCAATAGCAGATTTATAAACATTACTGGTTTCTATACTTCGTATTGCATTAGGGTTGTTGGATGAGAAATTTTGATTGAAAATATAGGCTATTTCTCCCCTAAATGTAGATGACCCATAAACCTTATTAAAAGTACCACCAATTAAATGTTGCCGTTCAAATTTTGGGCTTATAGAAACAAAAGACTCTTCTGTTTCAGAAAACTGCAAATCATTATAAAATACTGGTAAATCTTCATAATAGTAAAAATAATTTAATGATAGATCCCATCCTTTAGTAAAAGTGCTTATTTTAAGACCAATGTCAGAATCTGCAATAAACCGTTTTGGTTTTATTGTTTTATTAAACCTAGTAGAAATACCTTCAGGTGGACTTTGAAATAAGCTTTTAGTAAAAAAAGGGGCATCAAAATCTTGTGTAATATGATAGGTGTTATCAGGAATCCATACAAATTGTACACCAATATTTTTCATATCAAATTCAGCTTTTAATGACCAAAGTGGAATTCGACTATCTTCAAAATCATCTAAAATGAACTCTCTGAAATTTTGTGGATTTACAACATCTAAGAGTTTTAAGCCATCAGTTTCCCCCCAAACAATTTGTTGTTTACCAATAGTTAAACGTAATTTCTTACGAATATTTGTATAATAATAAAATTCTCTTAATTCTAGACTCGTTTTATCTCCAATAAAAAGGCGTTTATTAAAACTAGAAACAGTCTCTTTCTTAGGTCTTCCAGTTTCTAAATTATCATTCAACTCAGTATAAAGTTGACCTTTCAATACAACTTTAGAATTTTTCTTGATTTTATACGTAAACTCGGGTTTTATAAAAATCTCAGACTTCTGAAGATTCTTAGAATTAAACTCATAAGAAATATCAGTAGCTACAACAAGACTTGCTCTAAAAGAATTTTTAAAACTTTTTTTCTTTTCTTGGGCATTCAAACCTGTAAAAGCAAGAATTAAAACTATAAGTATTTGATTTTTAAATGACATACTTATTTTTATAATCCGTTAACCAAAGTTTCTTTAGTAAAAACAGCATCGTCAAGAGGAGTTTCATAATCTATATCACTAAATCGAAATATCGTTTGATGCTTTGTTTTATGATTATTTACTTCAATTTGATGATAAGTCCAAATGCCCTGTACCTTTTTAAAATCACTTATTACAACTGTTTTTAAATGGTTGCCGGCAGTGTCCCATGAATTAGCTTTACGAAGCATCCAAACAGCAGCATCTACCCAATATTTTACTTTACTATAACCTAATTCTTTTGCTATTTTATCATTTTTTGGAGTTCCTTCCAATACATAGGTTTTGTTTCCATCAATAACCTCGGTCCCTACCGTTTTATAATTATAATCTTCACGACTTATTCTGGTTTCTAATTTTATGTCTTCATAAGTAAGGTCAGTTCCAAGAAAGTAATCTCCTCTATTTGCCGCAGAAATTCTTCTTGTTTTCCGCAATGCAGGCATATATAACCATTGGTCATCATCAATTGAAGCATCCGGATAATCAAAAGTTAAAAAAGCGGTACCCTTGACACTTGTAGGCGTGAGATAAAAAATTGCCAATCGTTTTTCTTGATCAAAATATTTACGCATTGCGGTAGTTTCACGGATTCTAATTTTGCCTCTTTTATCTTTGAGTTCCATCGTTAATTTTCTGCTTACAGAAACACCATCGTCTTTTTCATAAGTCTTGTCTGCTATGCTTTTACCTGAAGGTAATGTTTGTCCGTTACTAGTTGTAGGAGAGAGCATTGCTAATGCTAAGAGTCCTATGATTAAATAATTTTTCATGTGTTTCTTTTTAATATTATTAATTGTGTTTTCTATTGTTGTGTTTTTAAAAATTTTGGTTTTATTAAATAAATAAGTGCCGGAAGCAATGTTAAACTTCCAATAAAGCTTACGAAAACTGCTACCGCTACTAAAAATCCGAATTTACTTAATGGCGGAACTGAACTCGTCATTAAAACACCAAACCCTAATGCCAAGGCAAGCAGGTTAAAAAGCAATGCACGCCCCGCTGATTTGTAGAATTCTACATAGGCTTGTTGGATAGGTAACCGCTTTTCTTTTAATAAATATTTAAGACGATCTACAGTGTGTACTGCAAAATCTACACCTACTCCAATGGCAATAGCAGCAAACATAGAAGTCCCTACTGCTAACCAGATATCCAGTATACCCATTACTGTATAAATGAATAATACAGATATGGATACAGGAATTATGGTCAAGATACCCGCCATTACTGAACGAAAACTAAGTGCAGCAAAAATTAGCACTACCAACAAAGCTAATCCGGCACCAAGGAAATGGTTAAAACCTAAACCACCAATCCAATAGTTATCTACAGCCACCTTACCACTAGTTGTTGCTTTAATAGTATCACTATTAAATTGGTTTTCTATATACTGGTTTGTTTTTTCTACTACAGGTTTTTCATCTAAATATTCACCTGTTTCCATTCTAAATCGAATATTGGCCAGACGGTAGTCATAGTCTACATAATTGTCAAAATCGGTCGGATCACCACTCGCAGAATACAATAGAAAATATTGAGCAATTAAATCTTTATTATCTGGTACTTTATAGGATTCTTGTTTGTTTTCATTTAATGATTGATTCATTTTTTTTAGAAAATCTACTATTGATGTACTGCCTTTAACATGCGGTAATGTTTCAACATAAGTTTGTAATGCTTCAATCTTTCGAAGATTTTCCGGCTTGAAAATATCTTCATTTTCCGGAGTTTCTATAAGTATATCTAGATAAGAAGTACCATCTGTTTTGCTATTAATTAGGGCATCTGCTTTTACAATAGGTTCATCAGATTGAAAATTGTAAATACGATTTTCATTGATTACAAGTTTAGATGCTCCGTTAAAACCAAAGGCTATAACAACTATAGATAAAACAACAATGGCTTTTGGGTATTTTACTACTATTCTTCCTAAGAATTGCATCACCTTTCCAAACCAATCAATCTCTTGATTTGGTTTGTATGCTTTACTAATTTGAGGTTTTACCAACATGAGTGCAGAAGGAATCATAAATACTGCATAAATTAGTGCTACAACCACACCTAAAGCACCAAACAAACCGAAATAGGTCATTGGGGGCATATAAGATGATGCCGCAATTGCTAAAAACCCTGCTACCGTAGTTACCGAAGTAATGGTAACAGGTCTCCACATTTGAACCATAGTTTTGACAACTAATTCTTTTTGTGAGTATTCAGGGTATTTTGCGGCAATTTCATAATATTCACCGAGTATATGAATCCCATCGGCAACCGCAATTGCGATTAATACAACTGGCAAACCGTTGGTGATTACGTAAAAGTCTACTCCAAAAGCTGCCATAGCACCGAGAGAAATACCTACAGAAGCCAATACCATAATATTTGGTAAAACTACAGCACGTAACCTTCTATAAGCTATAATTAGTATAATTGATATAATTAACGCTGCGAAGGGATTTGTTTTCATCGCATCTTCATCAATGTATCTGATAAGATATCCACTAACAGCACCTTCCCCCGCCAGATAAAATTGCTCATCATAAGACTTGTATTCATCCAATAAAGCCATTAGGTTTTTATAAACTTCATGTTGCTTTTTATCATAACTATCTAACATTTCAGCTACAATCAGTGTAGTTGTTTGATCCTTAGAAACTAAGCTACCTTGATACAATTCGAAATTATCGATGGCTACAGCAACTTCTCTAGCTTTTTTGTTAGTTAATGCATCTATTTCAAAGAAAGGATCAACCTCTAGCCCTTCATTTGTGCCAACAATGTTGTTTTCTGTAGACAGACTGGTTATCTGATCCGGGTCTATACCGGGAATGTTCTTTAACCTTTCGCTTAACTCGTGAACTAGGGCTAGTGATTTTTTATTAAAAACCCCACTTTTATTAACTATAGCTATTACCATAGGGTCTTTTAATCCGAATGTTTCTTTTACTTGGTTTCTAAAAACCAAAACTGGATCATCTTTAGGTAAAAATGCATCATAGCTAGTATCTTTTGTCATTTTTGGGATAAAACTTGCTACAGATACCATAAGTAATAAGCTAAAAGCCAATATAATCTTGTAATTTGAAGTTACCTTGTTAAAGAACTTCGTTGCTGTGGTTTGTTGTTTGTTCATTATTTCCTTATATTAATGTGATTAGGATTTATACATGTTGTATATACAACATTTTTACTAAATTTTTTTATATTAATTTTTTTTCTAATTTATTGATCATATCTACTCCTTCTTCTCCGATTTCTGAAACTATATTATCCATAATATTCTCCCATAAGGGTATTAATTTATTTACCAGATTAGTTCCTTTATTGGTAAGAAGTACTTGAGGCCTATATTCTGAATTTTTTGTAACATACTCATTTCTAATAAGTATATTAATATTTCTACTTATTGATGAACGTTCCAAGTGTAAAATTTTACCTAAGAACCCCTGATCAACTTTACCAGCTGTGTGAAGGACGAATAACAATGACATTTGATTCTCTGTAATATTGAAATCCTTAAGACCTGATCTATAATGTCCATCAACAATTCGAGATAAACGTCTTAATTTATTTCCTACACATTGTTCTAATTTGTATTTCATGTTGCAAATATAAAATAAATATGTTGCATATGCAACATATTTAACTATTTTCTCTTATGTATAAAAAGTGTTGATGATTTAACCAACACTTTTTATTAGTTCTTCTTATTTAATTAAGGATTGCCTCAATTTTTTCTCTTAAAATAGCTTCAGGAATTGCTCCATTTAGCTTATCAATTACTTTTGAATCTTTTATAAAGAACAATGCAGGAATACTCCTTACTTCAAATTGTTTTGCCAATTCACTATTTTGGTCGACATTCACTTTTTGAATTTCAACAGTATCTCTATATTCTTTTG
>JGI24023J19991_10003696_pt1 | contig 10670 bp, 11 predicted proteins | sample Cruoilmetagenom1_FD_19991 | JGI IMG/M metagenome (IMG submission 19991)
CTAAAAATTAAAAAATAATTATCTTGCCGTAAACAATAGTCCGTTACTTTTTAATTAATACAATATAATAAAAGGGCTAAAGCCCTATATTATTGTAACTTATTTATCCCCCGACTTAAAAGTCGGGGCAATTGACACAAATTAATAATCAAGATTAAACAAAAAAATAACGACCTAACAGTAAAACAAAACATAAATACATACTAGATGGCTATAATACAGGACAAAACTTTTAAACCNAATATCTTCTTCAAAAATAAACATGTCAATACACTTTACAGGCATTTTGTATTTAAAGCAAAAATACATTACATCAGGGAAAGAATAGAAACGAAAGATAAAGATTTTCTTGATTTAGATAAAAGTTTGCAAAATTCGGATAAGTTAATCCTCGCTATTCACGGTTTGGAAGGAAGTGCAAATTCAAACTACATCCAATCACCGGTTCACAGTGCAAACCAAAAAAAATGGCAGATTATTGGCGAAAATCAAGTTGCAAACAATTTCTTCCGTCTATAAATAAACCTTCTTTGCTGATTTCTGCACTGAATGACCCTTTTCTCAGCAAAAACAGTTATCCTTTTAAAGAAGCCGAGAACCATAAACAGTTTCATTTTTTACCGACTGAATACGGCGGGCATGTCGGGTTTTATAAAAACTTCAGTGCAAAAAAGAATACTTGGTTGGATGATACCATATTAAATTTTATTGAAAAAAATTCTAAGACCAAATACATTTAAAAAATAAAAAGTTTTGAAAAATTAAAAAATATTGGTCTTTTAAAGCCACTCATAAAATATTGATAATTAATATTATATAATTATACAATATCATTCACAGTTAATTTTTATTTTTTCATAATCTGCCATTTCTTTTAACAGATAATCATTATTTACAATTATATTACTTTTCAAAATTTTATGATCTTTTAAATTAATTTCATAAATTATTTTTTGACCGATTTCATCATTAACTGACAGGAAATAATACATATTATTTATTTTATAAAATTTCTTAGGCCTGTCTTCCATATCAAGCATTTTAAAAATTTCTTTATCTGTATTAAAATTAAAAACTGAAAATCCGGATAAATCAGAATCATAAATTGAAAATAATAGTTCCTCGGAAATATCTAAAAAGCTATATCCTCCGACAGTTATAAATTTTTGCCCTTTATCATTTATAATAATTGTTCTTCCGTCATAATCACCATATTTTGAAATTACTACATGATTGTTTAATAGTTTCGGATAAATCAACAAACCATAATATCCCCCGACAGCATCAATATTACTAAATTTTATTGAATCAATTAAATTATTATTATCAAAAATTTTAATCACGGCTTTACACCGCGGAATATCAGGAGAGTTAATTTTTGATTTATATTGAAAAACTTTAACATTTATTTTTCCTGTTGTTTTTATTATTTCATTTATCTTATAAATATCAGTGTTATTTGTTTGACTCAATATATCTGTTATTGAGAAAAACAAAATTATTAAGATAATTAATTTTTTATTTACATTATTTGTTATCATAAATTTCCTCCTTATTTATAACCGGAAATCCGTTTATTGACCCTAAAATAATGCAAAATACCGTAAATTAAAAGAAGAAAAGCAATAATAATCAGAATAATACCGAGAATGTAAATATTTTCTAAAAATTCTAATTTAATAATTGCCAAACCGGAACTCAGCATAACGACAAAGGATCTGAAAAAAGCCAAAAATGTGCGTTCATTAGCTAATTTTGTCCTGTCTATGGCGAGTTTCTGGCTAATGCTTAGGGTTTGTTTTTCTTCTGTTTTCATTTTCCGGAATTTAGGAGACAGCCGCAAAGGAGACAGCCGCAAGCTGTCTCTACATTCGTTTTACGATAAAAAACGGGTTCAATAAATTCTTTTTATTGTAAAGCAAAGGTGTTCCGTCCGGTTTTGTAAGGGTTCCGCCGGATGCTTTAACAATGGCATGTCCGGCAGCAGTATCCCATTCCATCGTCGGTCCGAAACGCGGATAAATATCGGCTTTGCCTTCGGCAACCATACATAATTTCAGCGAACTTCCGCGACTGAGAATTTCTGTTTTACCGTGTTCTTGTTCCAACTTTTCAAAATAAGCTTTTGTTTCATCATTCATATGTGAACGACTTCCCGCAATTGTATAAATTTCGGTTTTATCGGTCGGCAATTTTTCGGAAATATCGGTTAAAAAATCAAAATTTTCAATTTCCAAACCTTCCCAATGCGAATAATCTGTTTTAAAAGTTCCGAGTTTCGTTTCGGCAAAATATAAAATTCCCGTAACCGGAATAAAAATGACTCCGACAATCGGTTTTTGATTTTCTATGAGTGCAATATTCACCGTAAAATCACCGTTTTTTTTGATAAATTCTTTCGTTCCGTCCAGCGGATCTACCATCCAAAACAATTCCCAATCTTTTCTTTCTTCATAAGAGATTTCACTTCCTTCTTCACTTAAAACAGGCAAATTTGTTGTTTGCAAAATTTGCATTATCGACGAATGCGCATTTTTATCTGCTTGTGTCAAAGGCGAATTATCTTCTTTTAAACTTGTATGAAAATCATTGCTTTCATATACTTTCATAATTTCTTTTCCGGCTGTTACGGATGCTTTTATTGCCGTCAATAATAAATCTTTTGTGTATTTTATATCTGCCATTTAATGTTTTATATTATATAANTGAGANAACTGCAAATTGTTTTTACTCTATTATTAAAAAAATGCTTTANTNAAACAGTCTGCAGGACTGTCANTATANTTTTTTGTGTAAATGNGATGANTTTGCNTGTGCCGTCGGCATAATTAAAATATCATTAATATTNACATGAGCCGGACGTGTAACTGCAAATTCCACAGAATCGGCAATATCTTGAGCATACAAAGGATTGAAACCTTCATAAACTTTATCGGCTGCCTCTTTATCACTTAGACGAACAAATGAGAATTCAGTATTTACTGCACCGGGTGCAATCGAAGTCACTTTAATGCCAAAGGGTAACATATCAATTCGCATGGCTTTGGTTAGTGCCTCAACGGCATGTTTTGTCGCACAATAAACATTCCCTTTAAAATACGTTTCTTTCCCTGCAATTGAAGAAATATTTACGATATGTCCGGATTTTCGTTCGACCATTCCGGGCATAATTGCACGAGAAATATACAATAACCCTTTTACATTGGTATCAATCATTTTTTCCCAATCGTCGATATCGGCTTCGTGAATTAAATCCAAACCCGATGCCAAACCGGCATTATTAATCAAAACATCAATATTTTTGAAACTGTCGGGAATATTTTCAATTTGCTTTTTCGTTTCTTTTCGATCTCTTATGTCAAAATTTAAAATCAGAACTTCAATATTGAATTCTTCTTTCAGTTCTTTTTCAAAATCTTGTAATCTTTTTAATCGTCTTCCGGTAATAATTAAATTATAATTGTGTTTTGCCAACATAAAAGCTGTTGCTTTTCCTATTCCGGAAGTTGCTCCTGTTACGAGTGCTGTTTTCATCCTTATTTGTTAAAAATATATTAAACTTAAAATTGTAATAGTAACAATCATATATATTATTGTTAAAGGTGTTCCTACTTTTAAAAAGTCTCTGAATTTATACCCGCCGGGACCGTAAACCATTAAGTTTGTCTGATAACCGATCGGGGTCATAAAATTTGCGGCTGCGGCATAAGCAACAACCAAAATAAACGGCATAACATCGGCTTTTAAACTTAAAGCAAGCGTTAAGGATACCGGAAAAATAACTGCAACCGCGGCTTTATTCGTTATAAAAGCAGCTAAAATTGCAGTAATTAAATAAATGCCGGTTAAAATTCCGATTATTCCGAAGGGTTTAAATACAGAAATAATACCATGAGCAAACATTTCGGCAACCCCGGTTTTTATCATTGCCGTACCCAAAGCCAAAGAAAGTGCAATAATCAAAAGTAAATCATAATCAACACTTTTTACCAAATCTTTGGGTCTGGTAATTTTAAAAATAACCAAACCGGCAAGTAACACCAATAACCCGTTAAATAATTTTATTAATCCGATTGAAGATAATAAAATAACAGCCATTGTGCCGCCAACCAAAAAAGTTGTTCTCCAAACTCCCAAACGCCTGAATTCTTTCACTCTGGAAATCAAATAAAAATCAGATGTATCTTTATATCGATCTTCAAAATAGGTTCCTGCAAGCAACAAAACAGCATCACCGGGTTTCAGTTCAACAGAACCGATTTTTCCGGCAAGCGTTTCACCGTTTCTGTGGACGGCAATTGCCGTAGCATCAAATTTTGCACGAAAATTTACTTGTTTCAGTGTTTTTCCGTTTAAAGCGGAATTATGAGAGATTACAATTTCCAGAACTTCGGTATTTTTCTTTCTTGAAAACATCCCGACCGAAGGAATTTCAATACCTTCACGTGATTTAACGAAATCGGCAATGGCTTGTGTATTTCCGGTAAACAGCAGGATATCTTCTTCCAAGAGAATGGTGTCGTTAGGAACTGCCGTAATCCGTATATTTTCTCTTAAAATTTCAAATAAAAAAAGACCTTCCAGATTTCTTAAGCCGGCTTCGGAAATGGTTTTCCCGATTAAGGGACTTTTTCCTTTAATGCGTCCTTCAACAATATATTCTCTTGAGATTTCAGGAATTTTATCGATAACACTTTTATTATCCGGTAATAATTTTTGTCCGAATGTCAAAAGATAAATTATACCGATAACTAACATCGGTAAACCGACGGCCGTGAAATCAAAAATACTTAATTCGGGAAGATTGGGAATAATTTTTTGATCCGTAACTAATCCGTTCACAATCAAATTGGTAGAAGTCCCTATCAAAGTTGTACAACCACCGAGAATAGCGGCAAAAGAAAGCGGAATCATTAATTTTGAAACCGATGCTTTATGTTTTTGAGCGCCGGTATGTACATACGGCATCATTAAAGCAACCAAAGGCGTATTATTAAGAAAAGCCGACATCGGAGCGACAATCAGCATCATTCTTGCCGTAAAGCTTTTATATGTTTTAGCACCTTTAAATACAGAATTAAAAAAGATATCTAAAACAGAAGTTCGCCGATAAATATCACCAAGCAACAACAACATGATAATAATGGCAATTTGCTCATTTGAAAAACCGTCAATAATTTCGGAAGGTTCCAGCACATGAGTGACACCGAGAACAATAACCGCCAAAATAAATGTTAAGGTCGGACCGACAATTTCTGTATATAAAGAAACTATAAGAAAAAGTAAAACAATTATGACTATGATTGCCTGAAATGTCATCGATTAATTCTGATACCGAAATTTGGTGTAATTTGATGTCAAAAGTAGGAATTTTTTTTTGTTTCTTTAAGATTTATGAACAAAGATTAATACAAAATACTTTTACTAAATCCGCTTAAAAAAACCTAAAATACTGACAATCATCGTATCACATTTTAAATTTAAGTGAAACTATTGCATTTAATTCTCTGTTTATCAACAAAATGATACGATGACTTGCAGATTTAACCCGAAAAATTCATAAAATTTTCGTAGTTGAATGTTAAAAGTTTAGCACTTTTAATTATAAATTTTCATAATCCAAATTTGGGTTATAGAGTTTTACTCCATTAATACTATAACATTTTGAACTTTATACTTTTAACTTCCAATTATTTGTGAACGTCGAAGCCCTCACGAAAGTAATAATTGGGGTTAAGGGAATTAAAAAAACCGGCAAGTAATATCTCAAGCCGGTTTTTATAAATATAATACATTCAATTATTTATCCTTTGTCAATAATCATTCCTGCACCTAAAGTTTCATTTGTAACTTCATCAATTAAAACAAAACTGCCTGTGTTTCTGTTTTTTCTGTATCCGTCATAGAATATAGGTTTAGCAGTTTTAATTTGAATCCTTGCGATATCATTCATCTTCACTTCTTTGTCATCGTAATTTCGTTCCAAAGAATTAATATCCATTTTAAATTTCACATCCTGAATGATGCATTTCACATCATTGGTAGTATGTCGGAGTGCATATTTTCCTTTTAAAATCAAGGGTCTTTCGTTAAACCAACTGATCATAGCCGTAATATCTTGAGATTTACGCGGAAGATTATCAATTTTGGCAATCATATCTCCTCTGCTGATGTCAATATCATCTTCAATTGTAATTGAAACTGATTGAGGAGCAAATGCTGTTTTCAAAGTTTCATTCAAAGTATCAATTGATTTAATTTTACTTTCCAAACCGGAAGGAAAAACTTTCACTTTATCACCTATTTTAAAAATTCCGCCGTCAATTCTGCCGGCATATCCTCTGTAGTCATGAAATTCATCCGATTGCGGACGAATAACATATTGAACCGGGAATCTTGCATCCACATAATTATTATCACCTTTAATATAAATATTTTCAAGTAAATATAACAAAGTTGTGCCTTGATACCAAGTCATTTGTTTTGACGGTTCAACAACATTATCACCTTTTAAAGCACTTATAGGTATAAATTCAATATCTTTTACATCTAATTTAGGTGCAAACGACATAAATTGTTTTTTAATTTTTTCGTAAACTGATTCATCATAATCAACTAAATCCATTTTGTTAATACACACTACTATATGGGGTATCTGAAGCAAAGAAGCAATATAGGAATGTCTTAATGTTTGTTCAATGACACCGTGTCTTGCATCAATTAATATAATTGCCAAATTTGCAGTAGAAGCACCGGTTACCATATTTCTGGTATATTGAATATGTCCGGGAGTATCAGCAATAATAAACTTTCGTTTGGGTGTAGCAAAATAACGATAGGCCACATCAATTGTAATGCCTTGCTCTCTTTCGGCACGAAGTCCGTCTGTCAGTAATGCCAAATCGGTTTCTTCGTTTCCTTTATTTTTGCTTGCTATTTCAATAGCTTCAATTTGATCCTGAAAAATTGATTTGCTGTCATATAATAATCTTCCGATAAGCGTACTTTTTCCGTCATCAACGCTTCCTGCAGTTGTAAAACGTAAAAGTTCCATATCAAGATAACCGTTTGTATCTTTTTTTTCGTTCATGTCTTTTATAATTCGTAATTTGTAATTTCAATTAAAAATACCCTTCTTTTTTTCTGTCTTCCATAGCTGTTTCGGAACGTTTATCATCAAATCTTTGACCGCGTTCCGTTGTTCTTTCCGCAGCAATTTCGTCAATGATATCTTTCAAATTATCTGCTTTTGATCGAGTTAAGCCGGTATTTGTAATATCTCCGATTGTACGACAACGAACATCAAGAATTTCTGCTTTTTCAGTCGGTTTTAAAGTCATAAAGGAAGCATTTGCAAGCAATACGCCTTCTCTTTCAAAAACTTCTCTCCTGTGTGTAAAATATAGACTCGGAATTTCGATATCTTCCATATAAATATATTGCCAAACGTCCAACTCAGTCCAATTACTCAAAGGAAATACTCTAAAATGTTCACCCATTCGTTTTTTGCCGTTAAAAATATTCCATAGCTCCGGTCTCTGATTTTTAGGATCCCATTGTCCGAATTCATCACGATGAGAAAAGAAACGTTCTTTTGCTCTGGCTTTTTCCTCATCTCGCCTTCCGCCGCCCATAGCCGCATCAAATTTATATTCTTCGATAGAATCCAATAACGTAGTGGTTTGCAAAACATTACGACTTGCATTATAACCGGTTTCTTCCTGCACTTTGCCTTCATCAATGGTTTTTTGAACCGAACCGACATATAATTTAACACCGTATTTTGTAACTAAATCATCACGAAATTTAATGGCTTCATCAAAATTATGCCCTGTATCNATATGCAACAAAGGAATCGGAACTTTTGCCGGATAAAAAGCTTTTCTGGCAAGATGAAACATTACAATGGAATCTTTTCCGCCCGAGAATAGGATTACCGGATTATCAAATTGAGCAGCAACTTCTCTGAAAATAAAAATTGATTCTGCTTCTAATTCTCTTAAATGATTAAGATGATAATTGTTCATATATTTTTGTTTGTTATTGTTATTGCAAAACAGTCGCAAACTGTTTTTATATTAAATTTTTAAATTACCGATTTTCATTTTAACGTCATCCGTTTGTTCAACATGCAAACCGCATTCTTTTTTATCTTTGCTTTCCCACCACCAACGGCCGGCTCTGATGTCTTCACCTTCTTTTACGGCTCTGGTACAAGGGGCACACCCGATGCTTAAAAATCCTTTATCATGCAGTTCGTTATAAGGAACATTAAAATCTTTCAAATAATTAAGAACATCTTCAAAACTCCAATCTCTCAAGGGATTAAATTTTATTACTTCGAAAGTTTCATTTTTTTCGAAAAAATGTAAATCCGTTCTGGTTACAGATTGTTCGGCTCGAAGTCCGGTAATCCATAAATCAACATTTTCCAATGCTCTTGTCAGAGGAAAGACCTTGCGAATATTACAACATTCTTTTCTGTTTTCAATTGAATCATAGAAGCTGTATATGCCTTTTCCGTTAACCATTTTCTCAACGTCTACCTTTTCGGGAAAATAGGCTTTTATTTTTTTATCGTATTTTTATTGGTGATATTCCAAATTTTGTATGTTTCTTCAAACATTCGTCCGGTATCAAGCGTAAAAATTTCAATCGGTAAATTATTCTTAAAAATAATATCGGTTAAAATTTGGTCCTCTTGTCCAAAACTTGTAGAAAATGCAATTTTTCCTTTAAATTCTTCAGCAAGAAATTCAAGTTGTTCTTTTATTGATTTATTTTGAATTTGTTTTGTCAGTTTCTCAATCATAACAATTATTTTTATTTCACTCGATTCCAAGCCAAGGTTTTCAACATCCAATCGGGCAATGCTTTGTCGGGCTTTCGTTTCATCAAATTCAAATCTAAACCAAATTTTTTAACAATCGGAATTTTATGTGTTTCAACAAATTCTATTAACGTTCCGTCCGGATCTTCTGTATAGGTAAAATGTCCTGCAGCTTCTCCCATATCAAAAATTTTTCCGCCGGTTTCATAAATTTCAGGATTACTGTCAACCGTAAAAGGAAAACCGGTTTTGCTGCAATGCTCTTTAAAAGCTTTCATATTACGAACATCAAAACAAATTTGAATAAATCCGGGATCACCCCAAAATCGGTCTTCATATATTTTCTTCGGCTCCGCATCATAAACTTTAATCAGTTCTATTTGCCCCGATCCCAGCAAATTACTGAAAGCACCTTCTCGCGGTTTGCTGTGAGACAAAAGAACTCTGTCAAATTTTTTATTACCTCTTTTTAAACCGGAAAAATCACTAAAAACACCTGTTTCATGATATTCAATAGTATCAAAACCCAAAACATCGGAATAAAAACGAATGGATTTTTCAATATCGGTAACTCCGATAATTGCACCAAATACGCCGCCGTTAAATGTTTTCGATTTTTGAAAAATAACATTATTTTCAACCATCTGAAAAATATTCCCGTAGGGATCTTCAAAAAAGAAATGCTTATTTCCTTTCGGATCTTTTTCTAATGTGCTTAAAAGCTTTACTTTTTTCTCTTTTAAATCGGTATATGTTTTTTCAATTTGAGAACTTTTAATTTTTGCTGCAAAAACACCCAAATCACCTGCCTGAATTTGAAAATCAGCTTGTTTCGGTTCTCGTGTTAAATATTGCCAAATTTCCAAACCGCCTCCGCCTTGAATATTAACGGCAATAATTGCGTGTCTTTCCTGCGGTTGACCGCCTGTATATTTTAACATTTTTTCAGCTGTTCCGGGTGCATCCACTACGGGAATATCAAATCCCAAATTTTCACGATACCATTTCCATGATTTTTTCACATCGGTAACGCCGACTCCGATTTGTTGTATGCCGCTTATGTAATACTTCATTTTAACTATTTAATATCTGCAAACATTGAATTTTAAATATCAGAATTTATTTGTTCATCAAAATACAAATAAAAATCATTTTTTTAAATAAGTTGCAAAGATACTAATTTTGCTTATCTCTGAAAAAATATATGTTTTTTAATATTCCTAAAAGATGTAAATATTTCTATATTTGCAAAATCAAAAAAACAATATTATTTATTAATTATAAATTAAGGTCGTGGATATATTTGAAAAATTAGACACATCGAAAACCGATTTAGGAAAATATCAAGCATCCGTTCACGGATATATGACTTTCCCGAAATTAGAAGGAGAAATCGGTCCTATTATGAAATTTCAAGGTAAAGATGTAATCACCTGGAGNATAAATAATTATCTCGGGTTAGCAAATTTNCCGGAAGTCAGAAAAGCTGACGGAGATGCAGCTGTTGAATGGGGAATGGCATACCCGATGGGNGCTCGAATGATGAGCGGNAATACCAAATATCATGAAGATTTAGAACAAAAACTCGCTGATTTTGTAAGCAAAGAAAGCGGTTATCTCCTAAATTACGGTTATCAAGGTATGGTATCAGTAATTGATTCTTTGGTTGACAGAAACGATGTAATTGTATATGATTCAGATTCTCATGCATGTATTTTAGACGGCTCAAGATTACATATGGGCAAACGTTTTGTTTTTAAACATAACGATATGGAAAGTTTGGATAAACAATTAAAGCATGCTACACGAGTTGCAAAAAGAAATAACGGCGGAATAATTG
>JGI24023J19991_10003697_pt1 | contig 10668 bp, 13 predicted proteins | sample Cruoilmetagenom1_FD_19991 | JGI IMG/M metagenome (IMG submission 19991)
TTTTTGGCGACGATGTAGACTGGCTTTCTGGGGTCGCTTACCGTATTGAGGACACTGAAGATGGTGTCCGTATCGAGGCCGTTAAAGTATTCGAGTTCCTTTTGTCCAATGATCTGTATCTGGTTCGGGTGAATGGTGCTGAAGTAGCCAACGATAGGGTTATCCCGGTTTTCATCCTTGTCCGGAATAATATTAACAACATGATTCTCTTCGCTTATCCACTCCAGCTCCAGTTGCTTATGATGAAGCGTATAGAGCTGCTGGATTGTGACGCTGTAAACCATTTGCCGTGCCGTAACTATTTCCAGTCACTTATTAATTGGTAGAGTTCTTCTGCTGAAGTCGCCTGGCGGAGTTTTTCTCTGGTTTGTTCATCATTAAACATACCAGCAATGCTGGCCAGTATCTGTAAATGTTCCTGGGTAGAGAGTTCCGGTACAAGCAGGGCGAACATTAGATCGACAGGCCGGTTATCAATGGCATCAAAATCGACTGCCTCCTGTAGTTTGATAAAGGCGCCGATCGTCTGTTCAGTATTTTTTAGTCGGCCATGGGGGATGGCTACACCATGGCCAATACCGGTACTCCCTAAACGTTCGCGCGCCAGCAAGCTGTCAAAAACCTCATTGGTCGTGACCTTGGGTTCTCCGTGGGAGATGAGCTCACTGATTTCCTCTAAGGCCCGTTTTCGACTCTGGGCGGAGAGGTTGCAGATAATGCGGTCGGGAGTGAGAAGTTCAGATAATTGCATAGGGTTTCGTCAGAAATTACTCGGCCTGTTGTTTTTTTTCAGAACCTTCCGCGCGGTGGTGGTCGGTCATTTTTTCCTTGTGTTTTTTGATCTGGCGGTCAAGCTTGTCAACCAGTGCATCTATTGCGGCATACATGTTTTCATCTTCAGCATTGGCAAAGATGTCATGGCCTGTAATGTGTATAGTTGCTTCAGCCTTTTGACGCAATTTTTCAACACTAAGAATAACATTAACATTGGTAACCTGGTCAAAATGGCGTTCGAGGCGCTCCATCTTGCTTTCGACATAGCTTTGCATGGCTTCAGTCAGTTCAACATGATGTCCTGATATATTTAGTTGCATATGCGGCTCCTTGGGTCAGCGCGTTAGGTTAGGCGTTTTCGTTCGTTGGATGGCGGGATGTTCATTGCTTCGCGGTATTTCGCCACGGTGCGGCGTGCGACATTAATTCCCTGTTCTTCCAGGATGTTGGCAATTTTGCTGTCACTTAAGGGCTTGTTGGGTTTTTCGGCCGCGATCAGTTTTTTGATGAGGGCACGGATTGCCGTGGCGGAACATTCCCCGCCGGCCGCTGTGGTGACATGGCTGGAGAAAAAGTATTTCAGTTCAAATACACCACGAGGGGTATGCATGTATTTTTTAGTGGTCACGCGAGAGATGGTTGATTCGTGCATTTCCACTTCTTCAGCCACATCATGCAACACCAGTGCCTTCATGGCTTCTTCACCGTATTCGAGGAAGCCCTGTTGTCTNTCAACGATACAGGTCGCGACCTTGAGCAGGGTTTCATTGCGGCTGATAAGACTCTTGATAAACCAGCGCGCCTCCTGCAGTTGGTTTTTCATGTAGGTTGAATCTGTACTATTGTTAACTTGTTTTATCAGGCTGGCGTAGTGANTATTCACTCTTAACTTCGGGGCGGCATCGGCATTAAGTTCAACNACCCAGCGATCCTTGACCTTTTTAACGGTTACATCCGGTACAATGTATTCCGGTTTNGAATCGGTNATCTGGCTTCCCGGTCGGGGTTGCATGGATTGAATCAGTTGGACAATTTCCTTTAGTTCATCTTCGCTAACCGCGAGACGCCGCATTAGCTGGTTGTAGTCACGATTGGCCAGCAGATCAAAGTGATGTTCAACCAACTCCTGGGTTTTGGCCTGCCAGGGAGACTCAAACGGGATATGCTTGAGCTGGATGGCCAGGGTTTCTCTCAAGTCACGGGCCGCCACCCCAACAGGATCAAAGTTCTGGATACGATGCAGGACAGCCTCTACCTCATCAAGTTCAACCTCTAAATCNTCTGGCAGGCTTTGCAGGATNTCTTCGGTCGTGGTGCCAAGATATCCGTCATCATTGATTGAGTCGATAATGGTTTCGGCGATTGTGCGATCTGTTTCACTGAAAGGCGTCAGTTCCATTTGCCAGATCAGATGGTCATGTAATGATTCAGCCGATGATTCCGGTATTTCAAATTCTCGCCCGTCGAATTCACGGCTGGAGGATGTTTGCTGTGGGGCGGTATCATAGATATCGTCCCAGGCGCTGTCGACAGGCAGGTCATTGGGCATTTCTTCCCGTTGCATAATCAGGCTGTCGTCATCAGAGGGACTATTTAAGGAAGATTCGTCTGTAGACTCGGATTTACTCGCCTGATTATTATCGTTATCTTCCTCTGTCTCCAGCATCATGTTGGAGTCCAGGGCTTCCTGAATCTCGGTCTGTAGCTCGAGCGTCGACAGCTGCAGCAACTTGATTGCCTGCTGCAGTTGTGGGGTCATGGTCAGATGCTGGCCAAGGCGTAGATGTAATGCTTGCTTCATATGTTGTTATTTGACCGGAATGATTTTTGCTTACCGGTAGGGTTATTCTAGCGTATTTACCCGCCTTGGGGAGTATTATAAACGGAAATGTTCACCCAAATAGACCTTGCGAACCTGCGGATCCTGGAGTAGCGATTCGGGACTGCCCTGGGCGATAACCTCGCCACTATTCATGATATAGCCGCGATTGCAGATACCCAATGTCTCTCTGACATTATGATCGGTAATCAAAACTCCGATATCCCGTTCCTGCAGGTGTTTGATGATGCTCTGGATATCCAGCACCGAGATCGGATCAACCCCGGCAAAGGGTTCATCCAGCAGGATAAAACGTGGATTGGTGGCCAGGGCCCTGGCAATCTCTACACGGCGCCGTTCCCCGCCCGACAGGCTCATGCCCATGTTGGCCCGGATATGGCCAATATGCAGTTCTTCGAGTAATTCCTCCAGTGCATGTCCCTGCTGGGTCGGGTTGAGATCCTTGCGAGTCTGTAAAATGGCGAGGATGTTGTCAGTCACCGAAAGCTTGCGGAATACCGAGGCCTCCTGNGGCAGGTATCCAATACCTTGTTGGGCGCGGGCATGCATGGGTAACTCGGTAATGTCTTCACCATCGAGCCGGATTTGACCATCGTCGGCGGCAACCAGACCTACAATCATATAGAAGGAGGTTGTTTTACCCGCCCCATTAGGACCCAGCAGGCCCACTACTTCTCCACTGCCAACCTCCACCGACACACCCTTAACAACATCGCGGCCGCGATAGCGTTTAATGATCTGGTGAGCGGACAATATGCTCATGGTGACTTGTTTGTTTCCTCTTCCTGTTCGATGATGGCATGAATCCGGTCATTACCAGAACTGCCTTTATTGGCCACAACGGTACCCTTAACGATATCGTATTCGATTTTTTCACCCGAGAAACTGTTATTGCCCTGCGACACTTTGGCGGAATCAAATAAGAACAGACGGGATTGTTTGGCAATATATTCCATCTTGTTCGCCCGGGAGACAATGGTTGCTTCCCCTTTGTCGGGCAGTTGTTGAAAACTGGCCGGTCGGCCGCGAATAATGACTTTATCGATGTTTCCGTCTTTTTGATACAACAGGACAACGCCGCCACGGATCACCAGGCTGCCCTGTACAAATTTGACATTCCCCTGATAACGGCTGAAGCCCTTGAGTTTATCGATCTCGACCTGTTCGGCTTGAATAAATATGGGTTGCTCCCGGTCACTGGCCAGGGCATACACTGTATTGGGTAAACATACTAAGGCTAACAGTAGAAGACTATTTTTGTTTCGGGACTTCATATTTTCCTTTCACCTTGGAATGGAGCTCGACCCGGCCGGATTGCAGATCGACCATCATGCCTGTTGCATTAAGTATATCTTCGCCACTGGTAACTTGTACGTCGGAGCTGGTCTTTGCAATTTTCTTGCGCATATCCAGTGTGATGGATTCGGTTGACAGGGTGACCGGCTGGTTGATTTCATCTGCGGCGCGGTGAATACGGACTTTACCACTCAATGTCAGCAGTCGGCGTTTTTCAAAAAAGATGCCTTGTTCAGCCCAGGTTTGCCAGGGTTGCTCCTTTTCATTAAATAATTCGATATAGGGTTTTTCCAGCGTCATGCTGTAGTTATAGGGAAAGTGTTCCAGTTGCTTGGCCTCGAGCCGGTAACTGATCTTGCCCTGCGCATCCCTTGCCGTGGCAACAAACTCATCAAAAAAATAGTCGGGTTCACGATTGAGTTCGCCTGTTTTGACCAGCGGGGTTTCACCCAGGGTGCGCAGTAACCAGCTGGTAAAAAAGGCGATACCCACCACGAGCAGGGCAACAGCCAGATAGCGGTACTTGCCCATTTACAAAAATCTGTCCCACTGGGCCTGGAGCGTACCCTGTGCTTCCATGATCAATTCACACACATCACGCGCCGCGCCGCGGCCACCATTATGCGGGGTTTGCCAATGAGCATGCTGTTTGGCCAGCGGGTGGGCGTCCTGTACGGCAATGGCCAGACCGGCCTGTCTCATCACCGGTAAGTCGATCACATCATCCCCGACATAGGCGACCTGCTCATGCTTGAGTTCGAGCTTGGCAAGTAATTTGTCAAAGGCCTTTCGTTTGTCCAGCTGCCCTTGATAGACGTGCTTGATATCCAGACTGTGCATACGGTGTTCGACCAATTTTGAAGTTCGCGCAGTGATAATGCCGATTTCGACCCCGCTGGCCTGCAGGAGTTTCATGCCCAGACCGTCTTTTGAATGAAAGGCCTTGTATTCCTGGCCGTCATCTCCCAGATACAGGCTGCCATCGGTTAGGACCCCATCGACATCAAAAATAACCAGTTTTATTTGGCGGGCTTTTTCTAATATGTCCTGCATAATGATTAATTATAGTTGGATAATGGTTGGGCATGCGATAAATGCCCAGACTAGACGACACCGGCACTGAGCAGGTCTTGCATATTGAGGGCACCGATTAATTGATTATTTTCATCAACTACCGGCAGGGCATTGATGCTTTTATTGTCCATGATGTGCAGGGCCTCGGCCGCCAGTTTATCCGCTGTGATGGTTTTGCAATTGGCGGTCATGCACTCCTTGATCCCCAGGGTTTTGATATTGACCTCACCGTGACTCAGTACCCGCCTTAAGTCCCCATCGGTAAACACACCGAGAATCTTCCCTCTACTGTCCACGATAGACGTCATGCCGAGGTTTATACGGGTCATCTCCGCCAGGGCCTCGCTCAGGCTGGCGGTCTCGGCGACCTGCGGACACTCATCGCCGCTGTGCATGATGTCTTTGACGTGCAATAACAGGCGTTTGCCCAGTCGGCCACCCGGGTGGGACAGGGCGAAGTCGTCGGCGGTAAAGCCGCGGGTTTCCAGCAGGGCCACGGCCAGGGCATCGCCCATGACCAGGGTGGCTGTGGTGCTGGAGGTCGGCGCAAGTCCCAGGGGACAGGCCTCTTTTTCGACACTGATATCCAGATGGACCGTCGAATCCTTGCCGAGGGTGGAGTTTGGATTGCCGGTCATGGCAATCAGAGGCACATTGAGTCGTTTTATCAGGGGGACAATGGTGAGGATTTCGTCGGTTTCACCGGAATTGGACAAGGCCAGGACCACATCCTTAGCAGTGATCATTCCCAGGTCACCATGACTGGCCTCACCGGGATGGACGAAGAAGGCCGGGCTACCGGTACTGGCCAGGGTGGCCGCGATCTTGCTGCCGATGTGGCCGGATTTGCCCATGCCGGTCACCACGATCCGGCCTTCGCATTCCAGCATGTGGCGGCAGGCCTGCACGAAGTCATCATTGATACTGGACTTCAGAGCCAGAATGGCTTGTTGTTCAGTGTCGATAACGGCCAGGGCCAGGGCTTTAATTTTATGCTTGTCCATCAGGAATCAGTCTGTCTTGTTATTATCGCTTAAGCATAGCGCATAGTGGTCAGGATTCCGGCTGCTCAGGCTTCGGGGTAACCCAATTCAGACAGTTTTTCAGCGAGTTGCTTTCTGCCCAGCTCTTCTCCTTCTACCGTTACTTCTCCGGAGTCGATACTGACCTCAACCCCGCTAATGCCACTGAGTTCAGCAAGACCGTTTTTGATATTGGCGGCACAGCCAGCGCATTTAACATTGAGGACTTTAAAGTGTTCGGTTTGCATCAGCGTTAACCTTTAATCGAATAGTATAAGACTGTCATATAGGTAATATAAGTCAGCAACAAGAGCCCGCCTTCAAGACGATTGATCCGGCCGTTACCACGGAATCCGTAGGCCATGATGAACAGGGCGATACTCAGTCCGATCATAAACGGATAGTCACGAGTGAGAATACCACCGTCCAAGGGCAGCGGGGCAATTACGGCCGGCATCCCGAGTACGGCCAGCAGGTTGAACATATTGGAGCCGATGACATTGCCGATGGCGATATCCGGTTCCTTTTTCAGGGCGCTCATGACCGAGGCGGCCAGCTCGGGCAGGCTGGTGCCGATGGCCACAATGGTGAGACCGATGACCAAATCCGATACGCCGAGTTCATGGGCGATATTGATCGAACCCCAGACCAGTATTCTTGAACTGAACAGCAAGACCAGGAAGCCGGCCAGCAACCAGAGGAGGGCCTTCTGGGTCGAAATCAGCGGAATCTCCTGGGCATATTCATATTCCATCGGGTCGATGCGACTTTTTCTCAGCCCGATGGTAATCATCCAGTAAATCATCAGACAAAGACCGAGCAGCAGGATGATGCCATCCGTCCGGCTAAGATCTCTATCTGCCATCAAGGCCAGGGTCAATAACATCACGGCAAACATGGCCGGGTATTCCCGGCGCAGGGTTTCAGATTTGACCACCAGGGGGGTAATCAGGGCCGTTACACCCAGCACCAGACCGATGTTGGTTATGTTTGAACCAAGTGCATTACCCACGGCCAGCCCTGGATTGCCTTCCAGTGCCGAGACAATGGAGACCAGGATTTCCGGCGCCGAGGTGCCGAAGCCGACGATGGTCAGGCCAATGATCAGCGGTGAAATACCCAGATTGCGGGCCGTGGCCGAGGCGCCATGCACAAAGCGGTCAGCACCCCATACCAGTAATACGAAGCCGAGACTCACGGCAATGACGGAAAGGACTATTTCATTCATGTATTTTTAATACCGGCCAGCAGGGGAGTTATCGGGGTTTATTTTAACAGTTCCTGTTCAAGCGCGTCTTCCAGTTCCAGGTCTTCCTTGGAAGAAGGTGCAAAATCGGGTTTTTCCCGTGGAGGATTGCCATCATAGACCAGGTGCTGTCGGCGTTGCAGATAGGCATCACGCACAAAGGCGTACTTATCAATGGTGGCCTTGGTGACCACGCTGTCGACCTTGAGCAAGCCCATGCGGATATCGATGGCCTGCAGGCCGATCAAACCGTATTGGGTTTTTTCATCGTCGACATGAAGGTTGATCGGATCCATATATTCCCAGTCAACAACATCACCAAAGGTATCACGAATGGTGCTTGGGCCAAGCAAGGGCAGGACAAAATAGGGTCCGGCAGGCACACCCCATGCCCCCATGGTCTGACCAAAGTCTTCATTCAGTTTTGGCAGGTCCATGTGGGTAGCGACATCGATGAGCCCGAAGAAACCAAAAAAGGTATTGAACACAAAGCGCATAAAGGTATGCGCAAAGTCTTCAAACTTGAATTGCAACAGGCTGTTAAACATCACCAGGATATCATCGAGGTGGTTGAAGAAATTTGAAACACCGGTCTGGACAAACTCAGGGGTGATAAATTGATAGGCGTCTACAACAGGATCCAGCACATATTCATAAATATTTTCGTTGAACTCAAACATGGCCCGGTTATAGGACTCCATTGGATCACTTTCCGTGCCAGGTCCATGTACGGTTGCGCAACCGCTACTCAGACCGATGATGAGCATTACCACGATTATTTTTTGGCTAAAGGCCTGAAATCTCATTTAATCCAGAACAGGTTGTTATACACGGGCGTAATCTTCACATTCAAAACACAATAAATCAATGTCTGACAATTATTTGGCCTCTGTTTTGGTCGCATCGCAACGACTGCACTTGTAGGCAGTGACCAGTTTGCCGGTTTTAACGTCAAAAGGTTTTTGCTTACTGACAACCCACTTGTGAAAACCGTGGCGGCAGAGCGTTTTGCCCTTGTGCTTGTCTTTCAGTTTGGGTTTTTTGAATTGGATAATGTCGGCCATTTTTTCACCAAAATTTATTGTGGCTATCAGCACGGGTAAATTATAGGATAAACACCATGATTACTCATACTTACCGGATTTTAGTTGGCGCCAACGGCTGGTTGCATCCGGAGTGGCAAACGCAGTTTTATCCTGATGACCTGCCGAATGACTGGCAGCTTGGTTATTACAGCAATGAATTTCCGGTGGTGCTGTTGCCAGCGACATACTGGCAAAGCAGCGCGGATGATCTGCCGGGCTGGCTGGAAGACAGCAGTGATAATTTGTATATTATTTGTGAAGTCCCGCCGGAAATGTTGCAACAATCAAACGATGAAGCCATCAAGGCCATAAACGAATTTATCGAGAAGCTATCCCTGTTAGGCGATCATTGCGCAGGCCTATTGTTGCCGGTTGCTGATTATCAGGCCGACATCGATGAAATACTCAGTAAACTGGATAGCCCTTTTCCCCTGTGTATCGAGGCCGCGTCTGACATATCGGCTGACAGTAATAAATCAATACAAAAAATGTGTAAGCAACGCAACATAGGACTGTGCTGGCATGGGGCAGGGTCGCCTGCAGGCTTAGGCTATGGCCAACTGGCCATGACAAGATTAAACAGTCATGGAATGGAGTTGCGCCAACTCAGGGGTGTGGTGGAAACTATTCTGCATACAACTACACTGGAACAAACGAGCGTACTTATCTTTGATGGTCATCCACCCGATCTGGAAGCCATTCGTCACGCGGGCGTGATCTTGGATCTTTTTTAGGCCATAATGATATTTCAATAATTTAAATAAATTACAATGTCTGTGCTGCATGACTGATAACGATATTCTTGTAAGGACACGCGATCTCAGCTTTAAACGTGGTGACCGGGTTATTTTCGACGGGGTCGATATTGATATCCGGCGTGGTAGTGTCACCGCCATCATGGGGCCCAGCGGTACCGGTAAGACAACCCTGTTGCGACTGATCGGCGGGCAACTGACGCCGGATACCGGCACCGTCATGGTCGATGGTAAAAGTGTTCATGAATTGAATCATGGTCAACTCTATCAACTTCGCAAGCGCATGGGCATGTTATTCCAGAACGGCGCCTTGCTAACCGATTTGAATGTCTATGATAACGTCGCCTTTCCCCTGCGCGAACATACCGACCTTTCAGAAAGCCTGATCCATAAATTGGTGCTCATGAAACTGGAGGCCGTGGGCCTGCGTGGTGCCTATGGTTTGATGCCCAGTGAACTATCGGGCGGCATGGCGCGCCGGGTGGCCCTGGCCAGGGCGATTGCACTGGACCCGATGATGATTATGTATGACGAACCCTTTACCGGCCAGGATCCGATCTCCCTGGGGGTGCTGGTTCGCTTGATCAAACTTTTGAACGATGCCCTTGGCCTGACCAGTATCATCGTCTCGCATGATATCAAGGATACGCTGTCGATTGCCGATGACGTCTACCTGCTATCCGGCGGCAAGGTGGTGGCGCATGGTTCCGGTAACGATTTAAACAATTCCGGCTCGGAATGGGCGCAACAATTCCTCAAGGGCCTGCCTGACGGGCCGGTACCCTTTCATTATTCCGCCAAGGATTATGCCGACGACTTGCTGAATGGCAAACCGGGCCGGGCCCAGACGAGAATGTAGCCATGCTGGAGCTGATTCAAACCCTTGGCAAAAAAGGCCTGGATTTTTTTGAACGACTTGGCCGTGCCTGTATCCTGTTTACCCGTATCCTGGGTGGTTTGCATACATTAATACCGCGTGTCGGTCTGGTGATTTATCAGATCTACTCGGTGGGCGTGTTGTCGCTGCTGATCATTGTCGTCTCCGGGCTGTTTGTGGGTATGGTGCTGGGGCTGCAAGGCTATAACACCCTGGTGGATTTTGGCGCTGAAGAATCGCTTGGGGTGTTGGTTGCCTTGTCGCTGGTGCGTGAACTGGGGCCGGTGGTGGCCGCCCTGTTATTTGCCGGGCGGGCCGGTTCGGCCCTGACGGCGGAAATCGGTTTGATGAAGGCGACCGAACAATTATCCGCCATGGAAATGATGGCGATTGATCCGGTGCAGCGTGTGTTGGCGCCGCGTTTCCTGGCAGGTTTTATCGCGATGCCGCTATTGGCGGCAATATTCAGTGCGGTGGGTGTGATGGGCGGTTACTTTGTCGGTGTGGGCCTGGTTGGCGTGGATGAAGGGGCCTTCTGGTCGCAAATGCAAGACTCAGTGGATTTGTATGATGACATCTATAATGGTGTTATCAAAAGTGTGGTGTTTGGTGTGGTCGTGACCTGGATCGCCATTTTTGAAGGGAGTGACTCCATACCGACTTCCGAAGGTGTAAGCCGTGCGACCACCCGTACGGTGG